>Ga0207747_1000005_pt1 | contig 295637 bp, 228 predicted proteins | sample HigsolmetaGSP11D_FD_184839 | JGI IMG/M metagenome (GOLD analysis project Ga0207747, IMG submission 184839) | High solid enriched microbial communities from the Joint BioEnergy Institute, USA - SP1-1-D (SPAdes) | ecosystem: Engineered > Bioreactor > SSF (Solid state fermentation) > Aerobic >... | reverse complement strand
TGCCCGGTCTCGCAACCGCCCAGCTTGCGGCATTCCTCGAGAAGTTCCGGCCCCGCAGCCCTGTGGATGGCCCCGTCAACTCCTCCTCCGCCGAGCAGCGAGCGGTTCGCCGCGTTCACGATGGCATGAGCTCGAACCTTCGTGATGTCCCCTTGGATGATCTCAAGCGGCATTCACACCACCTCCGCACTTCAGTTTGGATATATCTCCATCATAGAACGAAATCATAACACGAAAACCATCAAAGCAATTCCTGAACGCCCGTCACAAACTCATAAATGAAATAACCTGCGAAACCGATCAAGATGATGCCCGCGACGATGGAAACTGCCTTGATCATTCTGCGGCTCATCAGCTTTCTGGCATAAGTCAGAAGGGTCAACAAACCCAGGTCGTGGATCAGGATGCCTGTCAAAACACCTGCTGCAACGGCCAGAATCATCGTTGGCCTCGTGCTGTCATAGGTGCTGGTGATCACGGTGCCAAACACACTGAGCCAGAACACGATGTTGCCAGGGGAAACCGCGACTAGAAACCCGTTCCGATAAGAGGAAAGTATGGACTTAGTGGTTTTCTCGCCCGCAAGTGTGATATCCTTGTCGGCATTTTTGATGGAATCATAGCCGATCAGGCATAGAAAGATAGCCCCTATCAGCCACATCGGCACCTGGATGTATGGAATCTGAAGTATGGGAGCCAACCCCAGATACAAAGCTAAGATCATGATAAGATCAATCGTCATCCCACCAAGCCCGACTGCCCAGCCATGCAGGAATCCATTCTTCAGGCATTGTTTGGTCATTTCTATGGTGATGGCGCCAACCGGCATCGCAACGGCCAGCCCTGCCAGAACATAGGTGATAAACATGCTGTCCTCCTAATAAACATGATGGCCACTCTCCTGGCGCAACGGGTATCTCTCCGAATCTTACATGATAGAGGACTCCTGTTCAATAGAATCGATCCTCTCACTGCAATTGAGAGGTACAGCAGAAACAAGTCCCGTAGAAACTGCGGGAAAAGCGCACAAGAATCTCCATATGATGAAAATAGTCCCATAGAAATGAATCCTTGGGCTTATATTGCTATTCGATCTGCTATCATATACAGTAAATTAATACTAGTATATATGGACGAATGGAAGCCGGACGATGATTCGATTGGGAGAAGTTTCGTGCTTTGCCGGGATTCCCTTACAGACCAGACAGAGTTTCTCCGTGCGAAGGAGGCAAACGGCATGATTCGCGTAATGCTCGTGGATGATGAAGAAGATGCACTTAATTTGTTAGAGATTCTGCTTAGGCAGATGGGAGATGTCGAAGTGATCGGCAGGTACGTTAATCCTGCTCAGGCTATCGAAGCCTTGCGCATGACACCTGTGGATGCCGTCTTCCTGGATAACGAGATGCCGGGGATGAATGGCATGGCGGCGGCGAGGAAGATGCGTGAGATTCAGCCGGAGGTGCCAATCATATTTACAACGGCGCATGCGGAATATGCGGTGGAAGCATTCGAGATTCAGTCCACGGACTATTTGTTGAAACCGCTGGCACCAAGCAGGCTTCAGCATTCCGTATCGCGCATTAAACCGACAGGATCCAGACCTGGAAACCGTACGGACGGATCTATCCAGTGTATGGGGGGCTTCTCCATCACCCTTCCAGGCGTCAACCGTGTGCTTTCATGGAAGACGAACAAGGAGAAGGAGCTCTGTGCATTTCTAATCCATCACGGGGAGAAATACGTGGATACGGCGCTCATCATTGAGTCGATCTGGCCCGGCTATGATCTGAACAAGGCCAAAACCTATCTATACACTTGCCTGTCCTACTTGCGCAAAAGCATCCTGGAACACCAGCTTCCCATAAGGGTGGAGAAATCAGGCATGGGTTTCGCCGTCCGTTTGAACGGGGCGAAGGTCGATTGGATGGAACTCGAAGCATCGCTGGACGAGATGCTGTCTGCGGAGAAACCGGATGGACGGCTGTACGATAAGATCAACGCATTGTACAAGGGTGCATATATGGAGGGATGCGACTACCATTGGTCGGTATTCAAACAAGAGGCGATCAATATCAGATACCTGCGCATGCTTCGCACCATGTACCAGCATGCCCGCCAGTCGGGGAATATGACGCTTGCGGAGGATAGCCTGCAGCGCGTGCTCTCCATTGCGCCGGATGCGGAGGCGGATGGCCGGGAACTGATCCGGCTGCATCTGGAAGCAGGCAATCGCAGCGAGGCGCTGCGCATCTATCGGCAATTGGAGCTGGTCGTACGCGAACAGCTCGGAGTCGAGTTGGAAGAGGAGACGATCAAGTTGTACAAGAAAATGGGAAAGACCGGTTGAGCGGGCTATGAGGATCAAAGTGGCGGCGGCAGCGGTAACGCTGGCTATATTGGCTTCGACGTATGGATTGATTTACGTGTATTTCTCCCATGTTTCCAAGCATAAGCCGGAGGCGGAGAACGGCGTTCTTGATCTGACCGCCTGGCAGTTCGCCGACGATGGCGTCGTTCCAATAGACGGTAAGTGGGAGTTCTACCCGGGCAGGCTCCTCTACCCAGAAGATTTCGCATCTGTTCCTGCGGACGGAAGCGCTCCTCAACCGGTATGGATCGACGTCCCTGGTTCATGGGCGAAGCACATGGAGACGTTAGGCACGGCAACCTACCGCTTGCGGATTAGGATCGGGGATGGAACGTCCGTATACGGGCTGAAAACATCATCCATCCAGATGTCCAGCCGAATCTTTGTGGGCGGGGAGGAAGTGGGCCGAAGCGGGTTCCCTGAGGCAGGACAGAGCTATAGATCGCAGAACAAGCCTGTCGTTAGTTTCTTCACGCTGGAGCCTGGGTGGAACGAGATCATCTTGCAAGTTTCCAATTATGATTTCCCTCCGAGCAGCGGCGTGATCGAATCGATCTATCTGGGGCACGCCGGACAGATATCCGCTCTCCGCGACAGGGCGCTCTCGCATGACTGGATCAGCGTGACCGCATTTCTGATCATGGGGCTGTATTTCGTCGGTTTGTATACGCAGCGCAAGAATGACCTGTCCTTATTCATGTTAGGCATGGTGTTCGTGTTCTTCGCTCTGTATACCAGCACGCGAGGGGAACGGGTGCTGTTCGAAGCGTTCGGCTTTGTTCCGTTCTGGCTGTTCATTCGCATCCAATTGATGTCAGCGGTAGGTGCGGGGCTCACCCTGCTCTTGTACGTGTATACGGCGTTTCGGTCGTTCTGCTCAAAGTGGCTAGTAAGGAGCGGCGTGGCTGTCGGAGCGTTGTTCTCGGTCGGGATTCTGTTGTTCTTCAACTGGTTTGAGGCGGAAGTATTCAGGCAGATGGTTACGCTCTACGCGACCCTCCCGCTGTTGTATGCGATATATGTCTTTGTCGTGGCATCATTCAACAAAGTCGAGGGCAGCCTGTATCTTGCCGGTGCCGCGATTGCTCTGAACGTCTATGCGCTGGTGCAAAACTCGAACGTGTATTTCGGCGTTCCGGTAGATTCGCTGCCGCCCTTCGAACCGTTCGTGCTGCTTCTGATGCTGGCATTGCTCATGTCGCTTCGCTTCTCCAATGCCTTCAAGCAGATCGAGAAGCTGTCAGTGCAACTGATGAAAGCCGACAAGCTCAAGGACGAGTTCCTTGCAAGAACATCGCATGAGTTCAAGTCGCCGCTGCATGGCGTTCTGCATATCTCGAGATCGCTGCTCGAAGATACCCGCCATCCATTACATGAGGAACAACGGGAGAAGGTTCATCTGATCACGAGCATCAGTGGCCGGTTGTCGCAGCTCGTGTACGATATTCTGGACTTCTCCAAACTAAAGCAAGGGGAGCTCACCATCGACCCGAAGCCAGTGGATGTTCGTTCGGCGGTCGAGATGCAGGTACGCATCTATTCGTTTCTCGGCGAAGACCGCCAGACGCGGCTGTTGAACAGGGTCCCTGAGCATCTGCCCTATGCGATGGCGGACGAAAGCCGATTCAGCCAGATCATCGGCAATCTCCTCGACAATGCGGTCAAGCATACGAGGGGCGGAAGCATCGTCGTGTCAGCGGATGCGAAAGAGGGCATGATCGAAATCTCGGTCAGCGACACGGGGGAAGGCATCGAAGCGCATCATCTTCCGCACATCTTTGAAGCGTTTCAGACGTTTGATGATACGAAGGACAATCGCGGCTTCGGGCTTGGCTTGCCCATCGTGAAACAACTGGTGGAGCTGCAGAGGGGCAGGATCACGGTGTTCTCGACCAGAGGCGTTGGCACGACCTTCACCTTCACGCTGCCGATCGCATCCAGCGGTGAGATCAGCGGGAAGGCGTTCACGACAACTTCGGCGGCTGCTCAGCAGGTTATTCCTGCCAAAACGACGGAATATACCATTGAGACCCCTTATTACCTGAATCAAAAAGGATCGCATACGATCCTCATCGTGGATGACCAGTTTCTGAATCTGAAGGTGTTGATGGATGCCCTTCAGCCCCTAGGGCACAATGTGATCGCCGTTAAGAACGGATATGAGGCGCTTGAAGAGATCAACAAACCGAACAAGATCGATCTCGTTGTTCTGGATCTGATGATGCCGGGCATGTCGGGCTACGAGGTGTGTCAGGAGATCCGCAAGACTTACACCTTGCCCGAACTCCCCGTTCTGATGGTAACGGCAGCCATCGGTTCGCAAGACAAGGTGGCGGCGTTTGAGGTCGGGGCGAATGACTTCCTGCCGAAGCCATTCGACTTGGCGGAATTGAAGGCGAGAATCAGCGGCTTGTTGGCGCTGAAGGATTCGCTGGCGAAGGCGGTTGATCTGGAAGTCGCGTTTCTCCAATCACAGATCAAGCCGCATTTTCTGTACAACGTATTGAACAGCATCGTGGCGACCAGCTATACGGATGTGGAACGTTCGCGGAAACTGACGAGCGATCTGGCCGATTACTTGCGCGGCAGCTTCCGTTTCAGCCATACGGAGAAACGGGTCTCCTTCGAAGAGGAGTTCAGCTTGATCCTTACCTACGTGGAGATCGAGAAGGCCCGTTTCAAGGATCGTCTGCAGTTCGAATATGATATTGCGGAAGACATGTACCGGGTGAATCTTCCTCCCCTGCTGATCCAACCGCTGGTTGAGAATGCGATCCGGCACGGGATCGGCAACCGGGTCGAAGGCGGTACGGTAAGATTGACCGCATATCAATCGGAAGGCGAATTCCGTTTCGTCATTGAGGATACCGGTGTTGGATTCGAGATCGAGCTCTTGCAGCAGTTGCCAAATGCCAAACCGGGCCAGCGCCAGGGCGTCGGCCTCATCAACATCAACAAACGGTTGAAATATGAGTACGGCACGGGGCTCCTGATGGAGAGCACTCCGGGACGGGGGACGAAGGTGACGGTGCGGATTCCGGCAGAGCCGGCGTGAGCTCGGATTTGATTAGTTGGACGAACTGCATATGGATATTCCAACGCGAAGGTTATCTCTGTTCATGCACGAAGAGGCATGACAGGGGTAACCTTTTTTGCTTGGCCTAACGCACTTTAAGGTTTTTTTAAGGTGTATTTTTATATGATGTTGAGAGGATTTTGTCGAAATTAGTAGAAAGCGAGAGGAGTTCATGAGAACGATACGATTGAAGCAACTGTACATTTGGATGATGGCAGTCGTGTTGATCCTCGGTACGTTGCCCGGGACTTGGCCGGTCAGACCGGTATCGGCTGCCCCTGCGGGGGATAGCTATACGGTGACCTATAACGGCAATGGCGCAGCCGGCGGCAATGTACCAGTGGATCCAACGTTGTACAGCAGCGGAGACCTGGCCATCGTACATGACAACAGCAATGGCCTGAAGAAGGATGGATACATATTCGTCGGTTGGAATACCAAGGCCGACGGAAGCGGGACGGATTACCTCCCGGGTCAGACGTTCCAGATGGGTACAGATAATGTCACGTTGTATGCGAAGTGGGCAGATCCGTACACATTATGGTTCAATCGACAGGTACCAAGCACGCAGGCGATGAACGATGTTGCTTTCATGAACGGTATGTTCATCGGAGTCGGAGCGAACGGTTTGATCGCCGCCACCATCGATGGAACCGTTTGGACGAAGCAGGCTAGCGGTGTGACCCAAGAGTTGCATGATATCGTTTATGGGAATGGCAAGTCTGTCGTCGTAGGGGCAGGCGGAACGATCTTGCTTTCCACCGACGGGGGGGACTGGCTGCAACGAACGAGCGGCACGACAAGAACGCTGCGGGGAGTTGCCTATGGCGACGGACTGTATGTGGCAGTAGGAGATTACGGGACGATCGTCATATCGAAGAATGGTTCCTATTGGACTCCTGTGACAAGCGGGACATCGAGCCAATTGAATGCTGTCACCTATGCGGATGGGGAATTCATCGCTGTTGGCAGTTCTGGCACGATCCTGACCTCGTCTGATGGCCGGGAATGGACAGCGCAGCCTACTTTTAACGGATTTGATCTTTTTGGCATTGCTGCTGGCAATGGCAAGGTTGTGGCTGTTGGTGCATTCGGAACAGTGGCGGTTTCAAGCGACCATAAGAACTGGAGTGAAGATTTTTACGTTATATTTGGTGATTTTAATGATGTTGTATACGCAGATAGCAAGTTTATAGCGGTCGGGTCATCCACGATTTCTGGAGGAGCCATTTATGCTTCTTCAGACGGGGGAACATGGTCATCCCTAACATCAGAAACATTGAAATATCGTAATGGCATTGCGTACGGTGACGGTTTGTATGTCAGTGTAGGGACATCGGACATTCTGACATCCAATAACGGTGAGAATTGGAGCCCATATGAAAGTGTTACGTTCTATGGCGTTAACCATGTAGGCAGCCAATATGTGGCATTGGGCAAAGGTGTCTATTACTCTGGCAGCGGAGGGATTTGGAAGAAATTGCGAGACAGTTCGGTCATTCTCCGTGATCTTGCGTATGGGAATGGACTGTACGTCGTCGTTGGAGATGATGGCACGGTACTTACGTCCACCAATCTCACCAACTGGACCGAACGCGTAAGCCAAACTTCGAATCGCCTTTATGGCATTGTTTATGGCAATGGCAAGTTCGTGGCAGTAGGCGATGGCGGAACGATCATCTATTCGGGGGATGGGGTCACATGGCAGACGGCGAATTCCGGAGACACTCTTGATATTCGGGATGTGACTTATGGTAATGAGCTGTTTGTCGCGGTTGGCCACGGCACGGATGGCACTTATCATGGCAAAGCCTATTGGTCCAGTGACGGGATGAATTGGAGCAGCTACACCACGGTGGATGTTTCTCTCAATGGTATCGCATACGGTGATGATGAATTCTATGCAGCAGGAGTAGGCAATAATCCAAGCTATCCGTTGTATAATTTGTTTTACTCAGCCACTGGAGACGAGTGGACCGCATATCGGAGCAGCGGGATTTCCGGTGTCACGTACCATGGTATCGCATATCACGATAACACGTATGCGATTGCTGGCACAGACGGAACCATTAGGGTTTTGAAGAAGGGGACCACATCCTGGATCGGCATCACAACAGGAGTGACAACGGCCGATTTCCATTCGGTTGCAGGCGGCAAGGGGAATTTCGTGGCGGTTGGAACGGATGGAGCCGTAATTCAGACCCGCAGAACGATTCCTGTTAGCAACACGATCCACTTCGACATGAACGGCGGGGAAGAGAAGTCGAACCCTGAATTTATGGTACTGCTGTTGGGGGATGAACTTGGCCTCTTGCCTGAACCGCCGACACGGACAGGATACAAATTCGTGGGCTGGAATACGGCGGCGGATGGAACAGGCGATTCGGCGGATGAATCGTTTGTTGTCGTTCAGGATATGGTTCTGTATGCGCAATGGGAAGAGCTTCCCGTTCCGCCGTCAGTGCCGTCGAATTTGTCGAGCACAGCAGGGGTTGGAGAAGTTGACTTGACATGGGACGCTTCAACCGGAGCGGATAGTTATGCGGTTTATCGCTATCAGGGGGCTGCGGCACCTGCGGACCCTAGTCAATGGGTGCTCGTGGAATCGGGTCTCGAAGAGACCTCGTACACAGTAACCGGACTGACGAACGAAACGCTCTATACGTTCGCCGTGACGGCGACCAATGATGCAGGGACGACTGATTACTCTCAGGCAACAACCGCGATGCCGGGAGGTAATGGATCAGCAGAATATCCTTATATCATCAACTCTCCTGAGCGGCTGGACATGATGAGAGAGGATCTGGATGCCTATTATGTGCTGACGGCTGATGTCAATCTGTCCAGCTTGGGAGAATGGGTCCCGGTCGGATTGGCCTTTGGCGATAGCTTCACTGGACATTTCGACGGGAACGGACACACGATATCAGGGCTGAAGGTTAGGGATAATCCTACTGGCATTGGCGGTTTGTTTGGGGCGATCGGATCTGGCGGTGTCATTCAAAATCTGGTTTTAGCTAATGTCGATATTTCCTTAGGGGCTAGTTTTGCGGATATTGGAGCTTTGGCTGGGAAACTCGAAGGCTCAGTAATCAATATCCGAGTGGATGGAGGAACCGTTGCAGGCACGAACTCTTTGGGTTTTAACAATATCGGGGGGCTTATTGGTGCCACTTCCAACGGGGCTGTAATCCAATCGAGCTGCGCAAACGTTCAAGTTTCAGGACTCAATATGTCTTACATCGGCGGGCTTGTCGGGTATATGCAGAAAGCGTCGGTATACGAGTCTTGTTCGTTGGGCAATGTCAGCGGAAGCAAGTACATCGGCGGACTGGTTGGGGTTATAGAGGACAGCACGATTGAGGACAGCTACGCGACCGGTTCAGTGTCGGGGACAGGTGCCATCGGCGGGTTGGTTGGCTCAGTAAGTGCATTATCGCAATCCAAATCCACCCTTAAGAACGTATATGCGGCAGGAGAAGTATCAGGTACTGCTTTGCATATCGGAGGGGTGATCGGCGAGAAGACAGCGTATCTCACGGTAGTTTCCTCCTATTACGATAAGGATACGACCGGCCAGTCTGATGAGGAGGAATTATCCGGTACGCCGCTTGCACACGAAGAGATGGGCAAGGAGGACTCCTTCGAGGATTGGGATTTTGTTACGATCTGGCATCTGGATGACCGGGATGGACGGCCGACTTTCTTAAGGGACGACACGCAAGCGCCGATCATGAGCGATGCCAATGTATCGAACGATACGCCGAAACAGGTTTCCGTTTACTTCCCAGAGAGAATCACAGCAAGCTCGGATGCGCTTAAACGATTCTCCGTATCGGTGGACGGAACGGATGCAGAGATCAGCGCAGCGCAATTGCAATCGAATGGCAGAGAGTTGATCCTGACCTTGACAGCACCTGTACTGAGCGGTCAGGAAGTGACGGTCGCGTACGAAGACGGAGAGCCTGCCATTACAGACAAGGCTCAGAACCGGTTGGCTTCAGCGTCGATCGAGGCTGACAACGAGGTGGAGGAAGACAACGAAGGGCCAGAGCCGAATATCAAGATCGTATCGTTCGCTCCTCAAGATAACGCGACAGGAGTTGCGGTGAACACCAAACTCACCTTAACGTTCAACGATACGGTTGAAGCGGTCGCGGACAAATACATCTACCTGATGACTGCTGGTGGCGATGTAGCTGAGAAGATCCGGGCAACTTCCGGCTATGTGCAGATTAACGGCAACGTTGTGATGATTTCTTGGCCTGCCAATCTGCTCCCGCTGAAAGGATACTATGTCCTCATCGACTCTGGCGCGTTCCGCCATGCAGCAGACGATGCGCATGGCGGCATATCGGATCCTACCGTTTGGAACTTCATGACGGAAGCAGATCCTGCCTCCGAGTGGGTTTCGGCCGGAATAGGCTTCACTGAGGGCGATGCGAGCGATCCGGTACTGAAGGCAGGCGCAGATGGTACGTTGTATGTGCTGTTCCGCGACGAAGAGCATGACGGCAAGGCAACCGTTATGAAGCTAGGGAAGTATGAGTCGCAGTGGTCGCTCGTTGGCAGTGCAGGATTCTCGCAAGGGGCGGCTAATGATCCGTATCTGCTTGTGGATGGCGATACGCTGTATGCTGCTTACGGAGTGTTTGACGATGATAACAATGCTTACGTTCATGTGATGCAATACGAGCTGGATGGTGCGGGAGATTGGACACTGGCGGGAGCTCCGATAGCGGTCGGCGTATACGATCCGGTTTATCTTCTTCCCCAGTACAGCTACCCGTATCTGATCATGCATAACGGCGCTCTTCATGTCGCGTATCGCGACGGAACCGTATTCGGAGGGCTGACGGTTAAGAAGCTGAACACAAGCGGCAACTGGGAAACGCTCGGCAACGACTTTTTCTCTGCGGGCGATATCGAATCTCCTTCCCTCGCTGTCTTGGATGGCACACTGTATGTCGGATTCTCCGATGAGAGCATGGGCGCCACAGTGATGAAATTCAATGAAGGGGCGAATGATTGGGAGTTGGTAGGCAGCCGCGGGTTCACATCCGGCAACGTCTTCGAACCATCCATCGTAACCGATGGCAATCACCTGTATGTGGTTTATGAGAATACGGCATATATGGCTGCAGCCATGATGTTCGATTCCGAAACGGGTGAATGGGTAGCACTTGGCAGCGTGCCAAGTTTCTCTGCTGGCCAGGCTTATCGTATCGATGCCACTGCTGAGAACGGCGAAGTGTATGCTGCTTATATGGACCAAGGGCAAGGAAATCGCCTGACCGTGATGAAATATGCGGGCAGCGAATGGGTTGAGGTTGGTGATGCTGGTTTTACACCGGATGCCGCCACCAATCCTTCCATCATCGTACTGGAAGGCGTACCTTATGTGATTTATCAGGACAGTTCTTCTGACGGCAAATTGTCCGCCATGAAATATGGCGTGTTTGATGAACCTACGCCGGAGAACAGCACGATCAGCCCGACATCGGCCACCTTCGACAAGTATGGCAAGTCGGAAAGCTACGAAGATGTCACCACGACGATGACGTTGAAAGGCAATACGCTCGTCAGCATCTCGAACGGTGCTAAAACATTGGTTAAAGGTACGGACTATACCGTATCCGGCGCCACGGTGACGATCAAGAAGGAATACCTGGAGAAGCAGGAAGTCGGTTCGACGAAGCTGACATTCACATTCAGCGCAGGCAATCCGCAGACATTGACGATCACGGTCATCGACACGACGCCGATCGATTCGGATGTCCCTGTGCTGCAAGCGGCCGAACCAGGCAACGGCCAGGTGACGCTCAGGTGGAGCCCGATGATCGGGGCGAGCGAATATAAAGTATTCACCAGCTTGACTTCCGGCACGTATGAGGCAGAACCAGAAACGGTTGCGCGTTCGGTATACAGCTACACGGTGACTGGTTTGACCAACGGTACGACCTATTACTTCGTGGTGAAGGCGGTCAAGGAAGGTGCCGACACCGAGCCCTCCAACGAAAAGAGCGCCATTCCGTTTACCGTTCCGGCAGCACCGACCGATGTGATCGCTGTGGCCGGTAACAAACAGGCAACAGTGACGTTCAAGGCACCAAGCGATAATGGCGGAAGAGAGATCACCGGCTATGAAGTGACGGTATGGCCAGGCGGCCAGGTGGTGACCAGTACGACGAACACCATTGTTATCACCGGCTTGACCAACGGCGTCAGCTACACCTTCACCGTCGTGGCGATCAATGAGGCCGGACGCAGTGATCCGTCAGTTCCGTCCAACACGGTGGTTCCGTCCGCTCCTTCCAGCGGAGGTAACGATTCCCCGTCGCAGCCTGATCCGGCAGAGACAGGACCGGATAACCGTGCCACGGTGCTGATCAACGGCAAAGAGGAGCGAGCCGGTACAGTCACCACGACCACCCGAAACAACCAAACCGTCACGATCGTTACCGTCGATGCCGACAAGCTGAGTGCGAAGCTAGCCGAAGAAGGCCAGCATGTTGTCGTCACGATTCCGATTCCTGCAGGATCTGATGTGTCCGTCGGGGAATTGAACGGCCAGATGATCACGAACATGGAAGAGTATCAGGCGACTCTCCAAATCAAGACGGACCGAGGAACCTACACGATTCCTGCTAGCCAGATCAACATCAGCACGATCTCCAAGCAAGTCGGTGCGGATGTGGAACTGCAGGACATCAAGGTAGAGGTGGAGATCGGAACGCCGATCGAGGAAGCGGCGGAGTTGGGCACCTTCACGCTGGTCGTACCACCGGTGGAATTTACCATCAGGGCGACTTATGGGGACATGACCATCGAGGTAACGAAGTTCGACTCCTATGTCGAGAGAACTATCGCGATACCGTCCGATGTCGATCCTGACAAGATCACGACGGCCGTTGTCGTCGACCCGGACGGCACGGTGCGCCATGTGCCGACGAAGATCATCGTGGCGGATGGCCAATATTACGCCGTCATCCGCAGCCTGACCAACAGCACCTACGCCGTTGTCTGGAACCCGGTCGAATTCAGCGATGTGGCGTTGCACTGGGCGAAGGATACGGTCAACAACATGGGGTCGCGCATGATCGTGCAAGGCGCAGGTGACGGAAACTTCAACCCGGATCGCGACATCACCCGTGCCGAGTTCGCAGCGATCATCGTCCGGGCGCTGGGGTTGAAGCTGGAGCATGGACCCAGCGCATTCACGGATGTGAGTGACACGGATTGGTATAATCGTGCGATCCGCACGGCTCATGCCTACGGTCTGCTGAGCGGTTACGCAGACGGCACCTTCAGGCCGAACGAGAAAATCACGCGCGAACAGGCGATGGTCATCATCGCGAGAGCGATGGCCATTACCGGACTTGCGTCGGAGATGCCAGTGCGGTCGGCAGACGCAACGCTTGGCGCCTTCACAGATGCCGCACAGGCGTCCGCATGGGCAGCGAACAGCATCGCAGAAGCGGTGCAGGCAGGCATCGTAACAGGCAGAACTGGCCATACGTTGGCTCCGCAAGACACCATCACCAGAGCAGAAGCTGCGGCAATGATCGAACGGCTGCTGAAGAAGTCCGATCTGATCTGATGGCTATATCAAGACACAAGAATGGACGGGAAACCGGTGCGGTTTCCCGTCCAAACTTTTATCGGATATGAAAGTTTGTCCTTATGCCTGATTGAGGTATTGGCAGAAGACTGGTGTCTCTACCGAGCATGAACAGTGAGTCAGATCTGCGTGGCAGCAGGAGCTTGCGCTTCTTCGGCTTTCTTCCGTTTGTTATGGAACCAATAGAAGACACCGATCAGGATGATGCTGGCGGCGAGTATGATCAACAATATGCCGGCCTGGCTCCACATATCCTCATACAAGCCGACGGAGATGACATTGCGGTATCCGGTGACGCTGTAGCTCATCGGAAGCCACGGATGAAGCGCTTGTGCCCAACCTGGCAGCAGTTCATACGGGAAAGTACCGGCGCTGCTGACAAGCTGCAGGATCAAGAGCACCAGCGCAATGAACTGCCCCGGCCTTTCTAACCAGGTTGTCAGCATCTGAACAAGGAACATAAAGGTCAGGCTGACGATCACCGTATACAGATAGAACATCGGAACGCTCTGCACGGGCAGCTTCAATAGATAGATGGCAACCGTGCTGACGATCAGCGCCATGAGAACCCCCATCAATGTGTAGGACAGGAGCTTGCTGATGAAAAGCTTGAGTCCGCGGGCACTCGGATCATAAGAAGCGCGGATCGGGAACGTGTTCGAGTAGATCAATGCTCCCGCGAAAAACGCCAGAGACAGGAAGTATGGGGCAATGCCGCTTCCGTAATTGGCCACCTTCCGCTCCTCATTTTCCTGGATCGCCACTGGCTGAGCGAGCAGGTGAATGATCTCATCATCGCCATGCAACGAAGCCGTCTGTTCTGCCGCATCGGCCAGCTTGCTGCTGAGCTCAGCAGAGCCGTCCGTCAGCTTGCCTGCGCCTTCTTGCAATTCGGCCGCTCCCTTGGTCAGTTGATCCAGTCCGTCGTACAGTTCGCTTACCCCTCCTGTAAGGGTGCCAAGGTTGCTTGCCAGCTCCCCGGCGCCTTTATCCAACTGCTGGGCTCCTTGGGCCAGCTCGTTCGCGCCTTGGACGAGTTCAGGCAGTTTGGCGTTCATCTGCTGGATGCCGCCGTAGAGTTCTTCCTGCCCATCCTGGAATGTGCCGAAGCTTTGCTGCAATTGATTCAGGCCGGAGCTTAGTTGCTTCGCTCCTTGGGCTGCCTGCGACTGCCCTGCGGCGAATTGCTCGCTCGAAGCAGCGAGCTGTTGCTGAGCCGCATTCAGTTGTGCGGCACTTTGGCTGAGCGTCTGGCTCGCCTTGAGCAACGCCTGAAGCGAAGCGTTGGATTGCAGGGATGCGTCGGACGCCAGAAGCTGTTTAAGCTGGTCTGCGAGCGCTGCGCTGCCATCGGCGATCTGCCCGGTTACCGAGGCGGCGGAGGAGATGCCTTGCTTCAGCCCATCAGCGCCCGAGGATAGTTGCTCCAAGCTCGCAGCGAGTGATGCGGCGCCGGATGCTGCCGAGGCGATTCCGCTCCCCAGATCATCGGTGCCTTGCACCAACTGTCCTGCTCCCTCCTCCAGTGAAGCGATGGCATCGGACAACTGCCCGATCCCGTCTGCCAGGCTGCTTCCGCCGCTGCTGACGGCGGCAGTCCCATCAGCGAGGGTGCTTGCGCCGGCCTGAAGCTGCTCCGCCCCATCCAGAAGATCCTTGGCACCGGACATGGCGGTGATCAGGTTCGTATGTACGGTATCGATTCCTTCGGCCACGTCGGTCAGGCCATCGTTCAGTTGGCTTGCGCCATCGCTTGCTTCCTGAAGCCCTTCCGACACTTTGGTGAAGTTCTCGATGATGATCCGTGTGTAAGCCTCGGTCATGCTGGCCGATAGCTCGCTTCTCAGCTCACGGGTCGCATTCTGGCTGATCTGCGCGGCGATAAAATTGGAATACCCGTTGGCTTCGTAGATGAGCTCCGCCTGCTCAGGATTGTCAGACTTCACAGAAACCGCTCGGGCGGAGAAGTCTTCCGGTACGGTGATCATGGCGTAATATTCATTGGCCGCCATTCCGCGATTCGCTTCTTCCAGACTTACAAATTTCCAGTTGAACTGCGTATCCTCCTTGAGCTCTTCTACAAAATCATCGCCAACTGTCACGATCTCGCCGTCATATTCAGCCCCTTGATCCAGATTGACCACGGCAACGGGCAACTCTTCGAGTTGGCCATAGGGGTCCCAGTTGCCCTTGATCAGAAACCCGGAATACAGAATTGGCATGAAAGCGACCGCAATAAACGTAAGTGCCAGGATCGGCTTGGAGAATTGACTGCGCATATCATGCTTGAATACGTCAAACAATCTGAAAAACTTCATTAGCATTGCTCCTTAATTTGTGTAAAAATCACTTCTATTATTTTGGTTTTTTTTCCGCGAGTTCATTACTTTGGAAACCTATATTTTTGGTTGGACGAAGGTTCCAAGTAATTATTTATTTTTACACTCGTAGTTCATAAAATTCAAGCACAGGAAAAGGAAGATATACAGGAATCAGTCAAGATTGGAGAGAAATCTGATCGACAAACCATACATACGCGGCATAGGTTAACCGAGGAAGTCATGCGGTAGCAGCGACAGTTCCACGACTTGGAAGCATATCGAGGTGGAGAAGGTATCTCTTTGCTGCCAGAATCGGTGGAAATTATCGAATAATGTCGCTGTCATGAACGGTTCAGTTAACTCCTGGCTATTGATGGCCAGGAAACAGAAAATGTATACTTTTTACAGAAGAAAGAACGCCGGCGAGCATACGATGAAAGTAGATGCCTTCGGCGTTCCTGCATGGTTGCCCATTTCGCAATCCTGTCATGGCATGTCGCAATATCCGCATCAGCATGTCAAAGTAAGGAACGGCCACTGATCATGCTACTCGTTTCATTTCACCTATGAAACAAGCTTGGCTTAGCGTAATAGGAGTGTGAAACCATGAACGGCAGAATGTTGAACAGTGGAATTTCCTTGTTGAACTTCGACGATACGCTGAAGAAACAGCCATTGCTTCGGGGCTATCCGGTGGAGTGGATCGATTTCTCCGATCTGAGCGGTTGCCATGGTTATTGCAGCGCCGAAGCCTTGCGCATCATCCAGGAGCGGTTAAGAGCGAGGAAGTACAGGCATGTCACCCTGATCGGCAATGGAAACTATCACTACGTCACCTATGTGCTGCTGTCCGAGATTCGGCAGCCGTTCTCGCTCATCCTGTTCGACCACCATACCGATCTGGCACAATGCGGCGAGCTTCCGTTTCTCTCTTGCGGCTCGTGGGTGAGCATCGCGCTTAGGACTTTGCCGCAATTGAACCGTGTTGTCATCATCGGAGCAGAGGCTCTAAGCGGCCTAAGTCCTGCAACCGGCATTCCAGAAAACGTCACCGTCATCTCCGAACAAGAGGTGAGCCGGCTAAACACGGTGCAAGTCGTGCGCGCTATCTGCTCCGTATTGCCTGATCAGCCTGTTTATATCAGCGTGGACAAAGATGTCCTGGATCGGGACCATGCGGTGACGAATTGGGATCAGGGCAGCATGAGCCTGCAACAATTGCTGGATGTGATTCGCGAGCTCGTACGAATCCGCCAGCTCGCAGGACTGGATGTGTGCGGGGAGTTGCCCCTGACGCCTGTCGATTACCTGTCGGACGAACGGGTACGGTATCTGAAGAAGAACGAGATCGCCAACAAGGCGATCATAGACGTGTTGCTTGCTGGCTGAGCGGGGGCATGGCGTCAGTCTGCCGGGCAATCGGTCCGGCTTTGCGGTTTGCGGGCGAGGGTTGGAACAATGGAAGTATTGGAGGAAAGCCTATGGTGTGGATGATCGAGTTGCTTGTGCTATTTGCGTTGTTCACACTGATGGTCGTTCCCAAGGTGCTGAAGAATCCCGTATCGATGGTGCACGATTACCCTCCGGATATATATCGCAAGGCGATGGAACTGGGGCTGGTCGCAGAATCCCAGAACCGCAGTTCGAAGAAATTTCTCGTGAAACGAATGATTGCCATCGCCTTAATCGGCATCCTCTTCGGATTGATCGTTCACTATGTGAATGGCGCGAACAGCTTTCTTGCCGGAGCGGGGTATACCTTTATCCTGTGGACGGCTGCCAATTGGTATGATGCGCTTGTGATCGACTGCCTCTGGTTCTGCCACAGCAAGCGGGTTGTGATTCCCGGAACCGAAGGCATGGCGGGGTATAAGGATTACCTGTTCCATATCAAAGCTGCCTTGAAAGGCATGGTACTGGGCATTCCATCCGCGATCGTGGCTGGTATCCTGGTGATGTTGATCAGTTGAAGCGGCCGATCTCGAACGGTGTTGCAACATATAACAGCGATCAGCCTCATGCTTAAAGGGCTTCAATCCGGTAAGGGTTAACCGACAATTGCCTATTGCAATCTTGTCCATGTCATAGTTCAATATGGAGAGGTGGAAGTTCAATCTTCATAAGAATGAGGCGATCAATCTGATAACGTACAAACGATGCACAGAAGTGAAGGAAGAAGCGATTTTTCAGGCTTTTCAGATTGGCTTTTCCGATTACATGATCAAGATGGACTTGCCGAAGGATGTATTCTTCAGGCATTTCTTCGGGCCGGAAGGGAATCGACTCGAATATTCTGTAATCGCTTTCGATGGGGACAAGCCCGTGGGCCTTAATATGGGCGGCATCAAGGAGTATGAGGGAGTCAAGACGCTGCGCTGCGGGGGGTTCTGCGTCCATCCGGACTATCGGGGGACAGGGATCAGCGGCAAGCTGTTCGAACTGCACAAAGAAATTGCGCTGGAGAACCATTGCAAGCAATTGTTCCTGGAAGTTATCGCCGGCAATGATCGGGCGATAAACTTCTACAAGAAACAAGGATATGAGAAGGTCTACGATCTCATTTATTACTCGCACTCCAACCCTACAGAGATTCGGGGAACGCTCGACATAGATGCAACCATCGAAAGAATTGATATGGATGGCTTGAGAAGTTTGGGCGGGCAGATCCGGGACATCCATATCAACTGGCAGAATGATATGGATTATATCGGCCATTTCGCTGATCAAGTGCATTATGGGGCCTTTCACGATAACAAGCTGATCGGTGCACTCAGCATTCATCCCAAGGGCAAGATCAGTTTTCTGTGGGTTGAACCCCGCTATCGGCACAAGGGGATAGGCAGGACACTGGTCAGCCGCGCTGTGGAAGAGCTTCAGCCGCAGAAGCTGTCCGTCAACTTCCCCAACAATGCCAATCTCCTGGGTTTCGCGAAACGCTTGAACTTTTCGCTGGACCCCATCTCTCAGTACGAGATGTACATTACGCTTTAAAAATGTTGCATGAAATGGACACCCAAGTCATGGATCGTGCGGGTGTCCTTTTATTGTTTTTGCAACAAATGATTTCCATTCCGTTGGCCTGTAATTTTGTCGGAGCGTTCGTAATCTTGAACAAGTATTTGGATATTCGAGCAAGTATTTCATTGCTTAAATTATAATTCGAAATATTCAATTTTCTTGTCGAAATTCATCCGAAAATATGATATTACTAGTATTATTATCCTATATCCGAAGGAGGCGGTTTATATTGAGAATCTCGTTGCATTCCATCAAGACCAAGCTTCTGCTGTTGCTGATCATTCCACTGCTCTTGTTCATTTTCTCTTCCCAATATTTGCTGAGTTCTCTTTCATCGACGGTTGACCGATTATCCGACCGCCTCTACGAGACAGGCAGCGAAATCATGCGTTTGATGCTGAATGCCGACCGTGATTTCTATCAGTCGCGTGTCGGATTTATGAGCGCCACGGTCAAATCATCGAACGGAAGTTCCTTGAAAGCCGTTATTGCGAGTTACGAGGAGAACCTTGGCCAAACCAAAGATAATGTTGCTGCTGCCAAAGCGTTGATCGAAGAGCGCGGTCTGCAGGATTTAGAGCACGAAGCGACCGGGAAGACACTAAGCGACCTCATGCAATTGATCGAGAGCGGCCTGGCTTCCTGGGAAGTCTCCACCGCTGAAGTTATCCAACAGCCGGAGACGTTGACAGCGAAGCAAGCGGAGATTGATGCAGTCTTCGAAGTGACGAGGAGTTACTTGGAACTGATCGAACTGGTTATGGAACAGTATCAGTTGCAAGCCATCGCGGAAGAGAAGGATGCTGCTTCCATGCTCAAGACGGCGATGTATATCTCGCTAGCCGTCGAATGGATCGTTTTGCTGGGAGCAGGTCTGTGGATCATCTGGCGAATCAGCCGCACCATTGACAGCGTACGCAGCAAGACCCAGCGCGTCTCGGAAGGCTATCTGGATATGCCGGACACAACCCGTTATACCAAAGATGAACTGGGCCATATCCAGAAGGATATCGACGATATGATCGTACATATGCGCCGCATGATTGGAGAGATCGCGAACAGTTCGCGGTCCGTATCCGCAGCGGCGAGCGAGCTTGCCGCGAGCGCCGTGGAGTCGACGAACGCATCGACCCACGTCGCCGAGAATATTCAGGAAGTCACCGGTCTCGTCGAGGTGCAAGCGAACATCACCTCGGAGACGAACCGTGCGATAAGCGAGATGGCGGTCGGGGTGCAGCGCATCGCCGAGAGCGCCGGTACGATCGCGGCATTCGCCACGGATACAGACGAGCAGGCACAGCAAGGTGCGAAGCTCATCATGAAGCTACAGGAGCAAATGGACATCATGACCGGCGACATCGCCCGTCTGGAACGCATCATCTCGGAACTGAGCGACAAGTCCACCGAGATCGGCGCCATCACGGAGAACATCACGGCATTCGCCAACCAGACCGGCATCCTGTCGCTGAATGCCTCCATCGAGGCGGCGCGTGCAGGTGAACAAGGCCGGGGCTTCGCCGTGATCGCCGGAGAGATCCGCAAGCTGGCGGCGAACTCGCTTGAATCGGCCAACACCATCAACCACCTGGTCTCGAACACGCAACTGGAGATCGCGAACGCCAGCGAATCGATGCAAACGACGATCACGCAGGTGGAGCGAGGCGCGGAGCTCATGCAGGAAGTGGCCAGAGGATTCCAGGCGATCGCAGCGTCGATCCGCCAGGTTTCCGGGCAGATCCACGACATGTCTGCTGTGACCGAGCAGATGTCGGCTAGCTCGGAGGAGGTCACGGCCAGCATGGAACAAGCGGCAGCTTCCATCCGCGACGTGTCTGGCAAGGCGGGAAACGTTGCGGCCGCAACAGAGGAGCAGCTCGCGCTTGTCGAGAACATATCCAGCTCTGCTGAGCAGTTGCGCGGCATAGTCGATGACCTGAACAAAGCGGTTGCCTATTTCAAGATTAAATAGATCTAGCTTATAGACAAAATTAGGGAGCTCGTCCGCATCTGTTGGACAGCTCCTTTTTTTGTGGGGCCTAGGATCGATTTTAAAATTTTCTTTAATGTCAGCTTTTTGGTATGGAAATTTTTTATAATTTGGTGTGTCGGAGGGCGAGTGGCATTCATTTGATAGATCTTATGAAGACAGGAGAGTGTCCTCTCCTGTCTATCAATCTCTTAATCCATTTCGATAGATATTCGATGGAGTATGAATGAAAGGATTGGTGCAGCACGCATGAAAGCGAGAAATTTGATGTGGAGAAGAGCCATCCTATGGGCTTTGGTATGCTTGCTGTTCATTACGCCATATGTCCAGGTATTCGCAGCCCCTGTTTCTTATCGGGCCATATCCGGCTTGGATCTCGACCAACTGCGTGATTCTTTTCAGATCGTGATGGGCGACGAATCTCTCGATTCTGACGAGAACCAGGCACAGCATGAAGAGATCAACGAGGAGCTTATGCAAGCTCTCGCAATGGAATATGGGGAGGAGCAGGCGCCAGCGATCTATCGCATGTTGCAGAATCTGGGTCTGCTCAACGAACAGGGCGAGATCGTTCGGCATCCGATTCATCTGAACGGGCAGGACTATAGCCTTGAAGAAATCATGCAGATACTGGAGGATGAAACGACAGATCTGGCGCAAGTGGCCGAGGTGGATGGTCAGCCCATACCCCTGTCGGACCTGAAGAAGCTGATTGAGATCGAAGAGCAGCTCGCGCAATTGGAGCAGCATCTCAGCTTGGCAAATGTGACGATTACGCCTGAACATCTCGACAGCTACGAATCCCTCATCACCCAGGTGACGCAAGAGGGCTTGATATTTGTCAACGAGAATGGTGAGCCGTTCGTGACGGTAGAGGAACCTGGCGGCGGAGCTCTGCTTGGTAGCATGTCAGTGACCAGCGCTGAGACGTTCAGCATTGCTGCCCAAGCCGTCACCTCTGATCTTGCTGCTGCCAATCCTTCTGGCGATTATGAAGACGCCTATTATCTGAATGTTTATGATGTGAGGATTGATGAAAACACGGGTTACCCTATTGTCACCGTTGATGGGGTTCAGTCCATGTACGTTAAATTCAGCATTTCTTTTGTTTTGAATAAGGCTCGTGATGTACCTGTATCGTTTACTCTGGAAGTGATCGATGGAGCATTGCGCGGGTTAAAAAACATCAAGGCTTCTACGAATGCTTATTCTGGATTTGAACCATTGCCCCAGACATTCACCATCGAGCCAGGCAAGACAGGCATATCGGTTTACTTCAACACAACGCTTGAACATACACCGGACAATCCGTTGCCGCAAAGATCTTATTTTCCGAATCTTTGGTATCCGGATGTATTTCGTGAACTGGTATGGGGCTTTGCGGCGAGAGCGGATTGTTTCCACATTACGAATCTGAAAAATGTTGACTACGTTGAGGTCAATCCGCGGTTATTTAGCGGTTCCCACATGTATGACTACTATTACCGATATCCTGTGAAATACGGATACTTCGCCCATACCTATCATGGCGGAGCATATTTGGCCTTCGTACCCTATAGTGGCCAAGGGATCAGTGAGTATTGGACTGGCGCGTCATTTAAGGAAGATATACAGAGAAGCGGAATTGATCCTTCGCAAGATGCTGAAATCTTAAAGGTTGAAGCCAGAGATGGCATCTATACGACCGGCCAGATCATCCCGATTCGCGTCACTTATTCGAATGCAGTCACCCACAGGATGCCTTATGCCAATCTGAATCCCGCATTACATCTGGCGAATGGCGACAAGGCTTACCCCGAGGTCTGGGGGCAACCGAACATCTATCTTCCTGCGGATATTTCCTTCGTGATGGGATACCAGGCGATCGTGAGGCCAGGCATGACGCCGGATGATCTGATCGTGGTGAAGGCAAGCGGGGAAGGCAATCCGGAGTATTATTACTACGACGTAGACGGTTGGATTAAGGAAGTCAATCCCGCACTGGGAGATAAAGTGTATCCGGATGCATACTGGAACAAGGCGTTCTCCAATCATCCCAATATCGTGATCACTCACGCTCTCACCGATGCATTCCGTTCGATCGAAACGGATCGCACGACTTATAAGATCGGCCAGACAGCAACCGTAACGGTCCGCCTGAACAATGAGGATGGCGAAGCAGGGTGGCTGATCAACGGTTTTCCTACTCCGGAAGAGCTACAGCGCAGATTGATCGTGTCCATCGGCGATCTGAGGAACGGAATTATCGAGATGGATTGGAAGCGCGATGAGCAGGGGAATCCGGTATCGCCAGCCACGCTGGAAGGCAAGTTCGTCGTTACCGAGGATATCTACAATCTGATGACGGCTTCCAATCGGGAAGGCGGTTATTTGCGTGCGAAGATATACTACAACCGCACCGGCAATGGGGCGGATCTGGCTGACTTTGCCCTGTTCAGAGATGATTTCGCCTATTTCAGGGTCGATCCGATCCGGCTCCTCTATCCGAATGACCTGGCGATCCGTTATCCGAATCAATGGCCGTCCGGAGAGCCGTATGTGGTTCTGCTGACGGACCCGGTATTGGCGAAACTGGATTACGATCCCCCTGATCCGAACTATTATACATTCACGGATCCGGACCAATTCGAATGGCAAAGCAACGATGAATCCATCGCGTCGATTACACCGGATGGCACGATCATCCCCAAACAACCGGGTGTGGTCAGCTTTACACTCATTGCCAAGAATGGCGGCAGACTGAATCCGCCGACGGCGGTTACGACGCAGGAGATCGAAATCTATGGCGGCGGATCGGCCACGATGATCGTGCCAGACTACGCGAAACATGTGGCTGTCCAGCTTCAGACGGATGCCATGATCCTATGGTCGACGAATGTGATGTACAAATACAAGGAGATGGCCGAACCCGGAACGCCGCCGAAGGATGCCCAGTTTACCATTGAACTGTACGAGGGGGATCTGGATTATGCTGACATGGAGGCGGGTTCACCCATCGCAAGCTGGTCCGCAGTTAACGCGACGAGCTTCCGGATTCCGGCATCCTATCTGAAGAACATATCCATCGGGCAGACGCCAAGCTACACGGTCAGGATTCGCACGGCTAACCCGGAGCGGCCCGAGACTTACCTGACTGCCGCAGCTTATATCCTGGTGAAGTCTGAGCCGGTCGTCGTATCGCTTGACAAATCCATCGGCCAGCAGTTCACCTATGAAACGGCAAGCTTGAACCTCCATTGGTCGATCAAGAACTTTGATCTGCTAAACGGCCACTTTGAACTGAAGGTGACGCGCAACGGAGTTGTGCTGCCGGAGACGGTGATCACCTATCACAAAGAAACGAAGACATTCAGCCATCCCAATGCAACGGCGAGCGGAGGCACCTATACGCTGAATCTTGAACCTGATCCGAGCGGTGATAGGTTGAAGGATGTCTATTCAATCACGATCGCGGCATCCAACGACCCGGACAGTACATGGTCCTATGATTCGTTGTACTTGAATGTTTACCGTACGGATGCCTTGTCCATCCAGATCAACGGAGAGTCCAAGACAGAACATGCCATGAGTAATGTGGATAAGATCAGGAACATGACAAGCGAAGAGATCCTGGATCTGCATCGTCATATCACCTTGTACGACAAGATGAGCATCAACTACAACGAGCTGACGGATATGGGAGAACTGATGGATCAATTCACCTGGCGATCCAGTGATCCGTCAGTCGGCAGCATCCTGATGGCCCAGAATGGCATCATCGCGGATATTGATGACTTCGGCTATGCTTCCTATCAGCCGAGACAGGGCTTCATACTGTCTGGCGATGAAACCGGCAAGACTGTCATCACGGCTACCCATGCGAGGACAGGCCTGAAGGCTGAATTGGATGTTACCGTAGAGACCTTGCGGGATAAGCTGTACCTGTTCCAGTTCTATCCGAAGACCGAAACGAAGTTTACCTACAAGGACGGGCTCGGGAACGAGAAGACGTTCACGACCAACGCGAACGGCCAATTCGCCTTGTTCGAGGAGAACGGCATCAAGGGCGATGTGTATGTCACCTCAACGTTTAATGGCACCACCTATACGGGTGTGTTGGATTACCGTTTCCTGAAGACCAAGGAGCAATCCCCGTCCACCATGGAGCTGTACCCGGTCAATATCCTGCAACTTCGCCAATTGGCGAAGGTGGAGGCATTCTTCAAGACGGAGGACCTCAAGCCGTATATAGGCCAGGTGACTTACAGAGGCGCAGTCATTAAGAACGGCTACTACTGCGAACCCTCGGAGATCGGCGGTTCGGGCGTCACGGTGAATCTTGGCGTTGATGGCAAACTGGAGATTCTCTTCGATACGACGACTTTCTACTCCATAGCAGCAGGAGAGCCCAATGCAGCGACCCTGTCAGCTCAGGACAAGGTCGAGTTCGTCATCGAAGTTCAGTTTCAGGGTGACCGGTATTATCCTGTCCTTCTGACCTTCGACGGCAATCTGAATGAAGCGGATCGGGTCATCATCGGGGACAAGATCGTCACCCTGGATGCCAATCCTGGCATGGAGAAAGTTCCATTTATGGTGAATCAGTTTGTCTACAATCCGGAGACCGGAGACAAAATATCGATCCTGCAATATACAGGCAAGTTTGGACCGAACAATCAATTCCCTTCCATCATGCTGATCACGGAGTTCATGTGGTGGGGATCAACCGTCCAGGAACAGGATGCCCATGCGATACTGCAAACGGAGTACGGACAGAAACCGGAGGGGCAATCCTACCAGACATTCAGGTATCCGTTCTCCGAGGAATCCATCACTCGACATGTGCAGGTGTTGAATAAGGATACCATCTGGTTAGGCAAGGCTAAGTCCGGGCCTGTGACATTCCGGTTGTATGAAGCGCCGGGCGTGTTAAGGAGAAGCGTGACCTCGCGTGCGATATTGATCAACATGATCGGCGTGGAGGAAATCGACGTATCGAAATTAAGATCGCTATTAACGAAGATGAGAGAGGGGATGCAAGGAGTCTCGCCAGGTGTGCAGAATCCGAAAAACGACGATATGATCGCGGAGGCGTTGGAACATATAAACGGGTTCCATCCGGCAATTGCGGAATTGACCATGGATGTTTATCCCACTGATGATCCGTTGGTCTTCAGAACGCTGCTCTATCCGAACACAGGAACTTTGGCGACTACCGGCGGGGATTCCGTTGAATTCTTCACGACCCGATCCTACAGCATCACGCCGGGACTTTCGGATCTCAAGAAAATGGTTGGCGGCTCATACCTCGATGAGTCGATCGAGAAATTCAACAAAAACAAATCGAAGAAGAGCTACAAAGACAAGGACTACTCCTTCGCCCTGGGCGGCTATCTGCTTGGGGAGATCCGCTACAATCCGCAAACAGGTTCCTGGGAGCATGTGGTGATTGGCGGCGGCTTCAACGCAGGTATAGGTGTGGAATTCTACAAGAACATAAACCTTATGGCGGGGCCCATTCCAATTACGTTCACGTTGGCGGCAGGTGGGGCCGTGGAAGTTGATTTCAAGGCTTCCATCCTGCGCGAACAGATCACGGGATATCCGTGGAGCGATCCGAACAGGGACCGCGTGAACGATTACTTGACGTCGGCGCGTGTGATCGCCTATATCGATGGCTTCGGCGGAATCGGCGCCGACTATACCGTGGTTGCAGCGAAGATCGGCGTATACGGGCGATTGTCGATCGAACATACCAGCACCTGGCTGAACCGTGAATATCTGCTGAACAGCGAAGAGCATAGGAAGTTCGGCAATAAGTTGACATTAGAAGGCATGGTCGGGATCAGGGCTGTGGTGAAGCTGTTGTTTGTTAACTTCAATTATGACTTTGCATCGTACCGCTACAACGACTCCTGGATATACAACAATTGGCAAGAGATCTATGATTATTGGAACAAATATGCCAATTCCCCGCTCACGGCTGACAATCTGGACGTGGCGATCGCGGCTTACCTCGAGCACATCGGGGTGGATGAGACTTACGTCTTCGAATCGCAGACGATCGAGAGCCGCGATTATCTGGGGCGTTATGAGCGCAGTTGGAATGAGGGCATGCCGCTTCTGTTCGGCCGCATGTCTGCAACATCGGAGGGTGAGACGAAGGTACTGCAGTCCAATGCGTATCCATACTCGAACCCGCAACTGGTGCAGGACGGCTCCTTGATGGTCTATATGTCCGACGGGAATAGCATGAATGTCGAAGATACGGTGGCATCCTGGGCAGAGTACAACGGAAGCGGCTATACGGATCGCGGGCCGATCTCGACAGATCCGGCGCTTGCCGGTTATGGGGATTCCGGACTGAAAGTGGCGGGAGAAGGAGACCAGATCGCCGCGGTCTGGGTAAGGCAGATGCAGTCGCTTGATAAGGAAGCCGGAGAAGAGGTCACCAATGCCGACATCATCCTCATGAGCAACAGTGTGGAAGTGATGGCTGCGATCTATGACGGTGAGTCTTGGACGACTTACCGGCTCACGAACAATGGCACGCCTGATCTCGGTCCGGTCGTCTCAGTGGCAGACGGCAAGGTCTTCGTGGCGTATCGCAATGTTTATGCGGGCAATCCGGACAATCCGTTGGATTACTCCGCTTATGACACCATCTGGCTCACCGTCTACGATATGGCGACGAAGACGTGGAGCGATGCCAAGATGATCTACAATGGCACGAACGGCAACGTGATGGGGCTGTCCATCGCCAGCTTGAGTGATGGGACGACCGCCGTTGTCTACAACGTCAATCAAGGAGTTGCTTATCACCCTCTGGAGGACGGCGAGCTGGCTGGCAAAGATCATCAGATCGTCTATACGGTGCTGGACCCAAGCGGCAATGTTCGGAAGAACCTGCAGATCACCAACGACGAAGACGCGAATGACAATCCACAGGTGACGAGTGTAAGGTTCCCGGATCATGTGGAGCGTTTCGTGATCGCATGGCATGCTGTGATCCGCCATGAATCCGGGGACTTGCAGCATAACATCCGATTCGCTGCGGTGAATCCAGATGGCGAGGTTTACCCTGACTTCGTGAACAGCTTGGAGATGGTATGGCTCTACAATGATGTGAAGTTCAGCCCGAACTTTACGTTTGTCCGGCTTCCCAATGCCTGCAAGGAACTGCAATATCTATCTCTTCTGTGGAAACAGCCGGAGACGGAACTGAATGAGGAGCAGATCATCACGCGGGATACCGTGAAGGCCGTGCAGTTTAGGAATGGCGATGGCGGGATCTACCTGTCTGGCGCGATTGATGTGGCCACCATGCCGGATTACACCGAGATCGATACGATCACGGCTATCTTGCGTGATCATGAGGAGCTGGCGATCGAAGCTGTTCTGCTGGGTACCACCTATACCAGCGATGTGGATCAGATAGGCAGCATCACCCCGGACAATGCAGACGATGAGATCCCGTTATACATCTCGCAGACCGTCAGCGATATGTATACGGTTCGCAGCGCCTTCCAAAACAAGTTTGAGGTGGAACTGGTTTATCTGAATCCTCGGGAGATCGTTCCCGGATTCGACCTGCCGATTCAGTTCCATCTGGTGAACCAGGGGATCAGCCCGATCGAGCAAGTGGAGATCACCGTGGATGGCCAGACAACGCATTTCGAAGAGGTTGGCTTGCTGCCGAATGCCAACCAGGTGTTCGTGGTCTATTACGCGGTGCCTGAGAACATCACGGATATAGATTATGAGGTGCGGGTGGTTTATGAGGACGGCGACGTGTTGATCTCGGAAGGCCAGCTCCACATCGACAAGCCGGATCTTGGGATCGCGACCATCCGCATGAAAGAGGAGGGCGGCAAACGGATTCTGTCGGTGCCGATCTATAACCTGAATGACACGAGGATGGATGGCAAGGGCAGAAGCGTGAAGCTGGCGTTGTACCGGGATATCACCTACTCCGATGAGCAGCGAATCGGAGACGTGATCACCATCAGCAACGATCAGGACTTGGCGTTGATCGATCAAGCCGGATTTGTAACCGACGTGACGGTGGACGTGAAGGAATATCTGGCTTCGCTTGCCTTAAGCGAGATACCGGATGAAGGCATCATGCTCTATGCCAAAGTGTGGGCGGAAGATGAAAACGGCGCCCTGATCAGCGAATTTGAGGATCACAACAATACTGCGCAGATCGTGATCGAGAACCTGTCCAGCAAGTATCATCATGATGACGTCTTGCTGACCTTGGAGCAGAGGAATCTGGAATCGTCGACGATGGTCGAGCTGACGATGCAGAACATGAACATGGCGCCGATCACTAACGGCAACGTGCTGCTGCAACTTCTGGATCAGCAGGGGAATATGGTGGAAAGCAAGTATCTGGCAACCAGCGCCGAAGAGTTGCTGACGTTCGATTCGGAAGAAATTATCCGCCGGACGGTTTACTTCGCGGGTAAAGGCGAATCCGTGCAGGCGACGTTCTTCATCGAAAGTGCTGATGCGATGGACGCTACCTTAAGCGCCTTGACACTTGAAGGCATCATCGTGGAATTCGATCCCGGCCAGACCCACTACGCGCTTGAGGCTAAGGATCTGCGTACCGTACGCCTGACGGCAGCAGCCGCGAACAGCAAGTCGCTGCTTACTCTGATGGATGCTCATAGCGACGTCATCCTGAGCAATCAAGGCTTTGTGTCGATAGAGCTGCCGCTTGCAATCTCCACGACAGGGGCGGTCAATACATTCCAGATTCTCGTCGAGCCGGAGAGCGACGCCGCTCCAGCGGTTGTCTATCACCTGACGATCATCAATACGCTAACGGATGCACCGAAATTGCAATTGATGGCAGTAGGGCCGACGAATAAGGACGGTGACTTCGTCGATCGCGTGAATGTCGTGGTGCCGCAATACGATGTGGATTGGTTCCAGATCGAGAAGCTGAGATACAAGGTGAATGATGGCGTATGGAGCGAAGTGCCTTATGACGGCAAGTTCGAGCTTGTTCTCGAGACATTTACCGAGCTCGGGGTTTATGCCGTGATGGCGAAGGTGATTCTTGCATCGGGGCTTGAGTACGAACTTGAGCCGCTTCAACTCTCCATTGTGACGGGCGATCTGGATGTGCATGCTTCCACCGTGTCAGTGGATAAAGCCAAACTCATCGCAGATGGCCAAGAGACTTTGACCGTCACGGTCAAGCTGGTGGATAGCTATGATCACGTATTGCCAGACCGTGAGGTCATCTTGCTGGCGAACAGTGACAGACCGGTCATCGAGACGCTTGGTGACGGATTGACGGATGAGAACGGCGAGATCGTCTTCCAGGTCACCAGCACCAAGGCGGAGATCGTTCAGCTTACCGCCAAAGATGCGGACAGCGGAATCTCGCTTGCTCCGGTGCGCATCGAGTTCTTACCGGGAGCAGTGAACAAGCACGAGTCATCGGTTGATGTTTCTCCGTCTGTTGTAGCGGTGGACAGTTCAGGCGCGATGATCACTGTCACCTTGCGGGATGAATTCGGCAATGCGATCGAAGGCAAGCAAGTGAAGCTGACCGCTGACAGTGCCACGGCTTCTGTCTCACCGTCGGTTGGCTCCACCGACCGGTCAGGCAAGGTGACGTTCAGGGTATCGGATATGAAGGCGGAAACCGTTTCATTGACCGTGACAGAGGTGGAGAGCGCGACAGACTTTGATCCCGTGGAAGTCATATTTGTTCCTGGCGCTCCTAGCTCGATCTCCTTCATCGGAGTGTCGAAGACGATCGTTAAGGCAGACGGTGAAGATTCGGCCACGGTGACGGTAACGGTGCGGGACAGATTCGGCAATGTCGTGCCGGGCATCGCGGTGAAACTGTCCGCGAAACCAGCCGTCGCCATCATCGAAGCGGTAGACGACGGAATCACAGATGCTCAAGGCGAAGCGGACTTCATGCTGACGAGTACCCATTCAGAGAAGGTCACCATCACCGCTTCATTCGAAGGCGTAAGTTTGCCGCCAGTGCAGATTGAGTTCTATGATGGAGCGGCCGATCCAGCCTTCTCACGCGCTGAAGCTTGGGTTGCTTCGGTCACAGCCGACGGATCAGCCTTTACGACCATCACCGTTACATTACGTGACCGTTACGGCAAGTATGTAACGAATCGTCAGGTGGAATTGGTCGCAGACAGTGCCACAACGGTTATCGAAGCTTTGGATGGCGGGATTACCAATTCGTCTGGCAAGGCCGTATTCCGCGTCAGCAACACCAAGGCGGAAACCGTTGAGTATATCGCGCGCGATGTGGGAAGCGGCAACGTGCTGTCACCGGTAAGGATCACGTTCATCGCCGGTGAGCCGGATGCCGGCAGATCGGAGATCGTGGCTCAACCTTCTTCGGTTGTTGCTGATGGGATCGATGCTGCGACCATCACGATTACGGTGCGGGATGCCCATGACAATATCGTTAGCGGCCGCAAGGTAAGCTTGAGTGAAGATCGATGGTTCTATTCGAATATGAAGCTGCAAACTGTCACAGATCTGAACGGCCAAGCGACCTTCCTGGTCACGAACCGATATGTGGAGACGGTCACATATACCGCTGAAGATGGGGTTACCGGCACACCGCTCGGCTCCGTCACAGTCGAATACGTGACAGGCCTTACGGATGCCGTCAATTCGCATGTTGAACGATCAGCAGGCGAGACCGTTGCCAGCGGTACCGATACCGTGACGATCAAGGTGAACCTGAGAGATGGCGGCGGCCATCCTCTTACGGGTCACAAGGTCAACCTGCATGCGAACAGCAGCAATGTGACGATCACGGCGGTACAGGATACAACGGATGCGCAAGGTCAGGCGATCTTCTCGGTTGCGAATACGGTTGTGGAATCAGTCGTATTCACCGCTGAGGATGCGGATGACGGAGTGACACTGCCTCCGGTTACGGTGAACTTCGTAGCGGGTGAACCAAGCTACTGGACATCCAGCGTTACGGCATCACCGGAAGAGGTCCCGGCCAACCATGAGGATGCTGCGGTGATTACGGTCACGCTGCGCGATGCATACAATCATCCAGTCAGCGGGCTCCAGATTGGTCTGAATGTTGAACGCATAGGAACTGAGATTGAAGCTGTCAATGGTGGGGTTACCGATGCAGCAGGAGTGGCGAGTTTCCGCGTAATTGGCTGGATTGCCGGGGAATTCAATTATACTCCTTATGTGGTCGGCGGCATCAGATTGCGGGATGTCACGGTCACTTTCGTCCCTGGCAATCTTGATCTCAACGGCACGTCGATCACGGCGTTGCCTGATAAAGTGACGGCGGACGGACAGGAAACAGCCCAGATCCGGGTGAACCTGTATGACACGTACAATCAACCGCTCAGAGACCGACGGATCGATATCCGGATTGATGGCGATCAGGTGGGTCATGTGACCGTAGAGAAGGTTAATAACGGGTTCACCAACATCCATGGTTCGGCTGTATTCTACGTGTCCGGCGATGTCCTGCAAACGGTGACGATTACCGCCATCGATGTGGAGACGAATACGGAGTTGGGTCAGGTACTGGTACACTTCGTGCCTGGTGAACCTGACGCGTCGACCTCAACGATACAGGTGTCCAGTCCGCAAGTGACCGCCAATGGAACCGACCGGTCAATGATCAAGGTCTGGCTGAGGGATGCCAGCGGTTATGCGATCAGCGGCAAGCAGGTGCAACTGTCCGCAAGCAATGACCGATCCTTGGTCACGCCGATCGCCGGCGGGGTAACCAACGCAGAGGGGATGGCCGCCTTCTGGGTCAGCCATGATACGCCAGAAGTCTTGGAATACACGGCGCAGGATGGAGATGGCAAGGTCAGCTTGACGGCTCAGGTCAGCTTCATGCCCGGTGCTCTGGATCCGGATGCTTCGACTATGGGCATCTCCCATACGGAGGTAACGGCCAACGGGCATGATGAAACGACAGTATCCGTCGTCTTGCGCGATTCCAATGGCCATGAGCTGAGCGGCAGACGGGTGGTCCTGATCGCGGATAGCGCGAATGCGGCCATTCATGCGGTGAATGATGGAGTGACGGGGCCAGACGGGACAGCGGTCTTCACCGTCAGGAATGCGGTCATCGAAACCGTTACCTTGACGGCTCAGGACGAACCGAGCGGCATCGTTCTCCCAACAAGCGTCCAGGTGGTGTTTACAACGCCTCCGGTGGACGGGGCTCAGTCTTCGCTGGCGATAGAAGGGGCTAAAGATCATGTGCTCGCAGATGGCAACGATGAGACAACCATCGTGGCGATCTTGCGGGATCATGACGGCCAGCCGCTCGGCGGCCGGAAAGTGCAACTGATCGCAAGCAGCGAAGATGCCATCATCAACCCGGTGGATGGAGGCATCACGAATAGTGACGGTGAGGCACGGTTTAAGGTCTCGAATCTGCAGGCGGAGACGGTCACTTATGTCGCGGAGGATGCGGCCAGCAAAGTAACCGTAACGTCGACGGTTCAAGTGCATTTTGTGCCTGGAGAGATAGAGGCTGCGAAGTCCAGCATCGCAGTTTCTCCTCGCGAGGTGCTGGCAGATGGCGACAGTGAAGCGACGGTCACGGTGACATTGCGGGATGCTCAGGGACATGTCCTTGCGGGGCGTGAAGTTGCGCTTACCACGGACAGTTCCAACGCTTCGGTTGATGAGCTGCAGAAGATAACGGATACCGAAGGGAAGGCTGTCTTCACCGTATGGAGCAACGCAGCCGAGACAGTCATGCTCACGGCACATGACGTGGCGAGTGGGATATCGTTTGATCCAGAACCGGTGCGGTTCGTCGAACATCTGATAGATGCATGGGCTTCAAGCGTGTCTGTCGATAACACCAATGTGGTCGCTCGCGCCGGTTATGCGAATATCACGGTGACGCTAAGGTATACCAACGGTGAACCAGCAATCGGGCGTGAGATCGAGCTCGTCACGGACAGCGACGATGCGTTCATCCCAGAGCCGAAGCTGATCACCGACGAGAATGGGCAGGCGGCCTTCCGTGCCTTGAACTGGAAGGTGGGCATGGTCAACTTCACCGCGCGGGATGTGTTTAGCGAGACTCTCCTGTCACAATCTGTCCAGGTAAACTATATCAGCAATATACCGTTGAAGAGCACGTCAGCATTGTCCGTCTCCAAATGGGAAGCCAAAGCGAACGGGGCGGATGAGATTATCGTAACGGTCACCTTGCGTGATATTATTGAAAACCCGGTCAGGGGAGAGAAGATTTACCTGTTCAGTAACAATAATGCCGTTAAGATCGAAGCTGTCAATGACGGATACACGAACGATGACGGCGAGGCGATATTCAAGCTTACGAGTTACGTCCCTGGATCGATGTCGTTCCTTGCTTCGTATATGAGCTTTACTACCAGCTTTGATTTCTCGCCTGTAACCGTAGAGTTTGTTCCGGATATCAATCCGGATAAATCGGCGGTCTTGGTAACCAAGGAACAGGTGGCGGCGGACGGCACGGAGCAGACAGAGATCATCGTCATCTTGCGAAACACATTGGGCCGTGGCCAGGCTGGGTATCTCGTTACTCTCGACACCGATGCGGAGAACGTCAACATCACGGCAGTAAACAGCGGCATCACCAACTTCTACGGTGAAACAACGTTCATCATCAGCAACACGGAGATCGAAACCGTCCATTTCACTCCGAAGGAAGAGGTGACCGGGGTCACCCTCGAATCTGTAGCGGTGCGTTTCGTTGCTGGTAGTGTGGATACTGGCAGATCGAGCGTCGATGTGTCCAAGACGGCAGTGACCGCTAACGGCGTTGATCAGGCAGTCATCGAGGTCACGCTCAGGGATGCGCAGGATCATCTGCTCAGTGGCCGAAGTGTCGTAATCGCTCCGGATGGCGGCAGCTCCGTCATCGCTCCTTCGAATGCAGGGATCACGGATGAGGATGGGAAGGTGGCCTTCACCGTGACCAATACCGTCGTAGAAACAGTCACATATACGATTGTTGACGAGGACAGCGAGATGGAGCTGGATAAGATCAGTATCACCTTTGAAGAGAGAGTCGTAGATCCAGACCAGTCGGAAATCGTCGCATCGCCGACAGAAGTTCTGGCCGATGGCCAAGACGAGGCCAAGATCACGGTTTCTCTGCGAGACCAGAGCGGTGTCGTGATGAGCGGGCGCACGGTGGTGCTTGAAGCGGATGACGGCGAATCCGTCATTGTTGTAGCGGATGATGATACCGATGCGAACGGCCAGGTCATATTTACCGTATCCAGCAATACATTGGGAACGGTGAAGTACACAGCGAAGGACGCAGCCAGCGGAGTGTCTCTGCCTGCCGTAGAGGTCAATTATGTGGCCGGAGTCGTAAGCAAGCTGACATCCAGCATCGGCGCAGACATCACGGAAGTGCTCGCGGATGGCGAGGAGACAGCAAACATCGAAGTAACGCTTAGAGATGACGCCGAGCATCCGATCAGCGGCCGCACCGTACAGCTCATCGCAGATGGGGGCAGCTCGGTTATCGAGCCTATGTCTCAGACGACCGATGCGCTCGGTGTTGCCCGATTCACCGTAACCAATGAAGCAGTCGAACGGGTCAGCTACACCGCCGTGATCCAGTCCAGCGATGTCGAGCTCGGCCCGATAGAGATCGACTTTGTGCCGGGTGAACTGGACACATCTGAATCGGAGATCAACGTATCCAGTCCGCAGGTAACCGCCAACGGCAAGGATGCATCGATCATCAAGGTGATCCTGCGTGATTCCTATGGGCATGGGTTAAGCGGGCATAAGCTGAAGATCACAGCGGACAGTGCGAACACCGTTATCGATGCGGTATATAAGACGACGGATTACCTGGGTGAGGCCAGCTTCTATGTCTTTAATGAAGTGGTTGAAACGGTCGAATACATCGTCTATGACGAAACGAGCGATGTGAAATTCTGGCCGGTTTACGTCAGTTTCGTGGAGGGTAACCTGGATGTCACACGTTCCGGCGTGGCCGTCTCCGAGACGCAATTGCTTGCCAATGGCCGTGATGCGGCGATCATCACCGTCATCCTGCGCGATGAATTGGATCATCCGCTGGGCGGACGACAGGTGTTGCTCCACTCCAGCAGCGGCACATCAGTCATCGAGGCGGTGTACGGGAATGTGACCGATGCTTCCGGTATGGTCCTGTTCCAGGTATCCGATACGCAAGCAGGACTTGTGGAATTTACGGCACAGGATCAGGCAAGCAGCCAGGTGATCGGCTCCGTAACGGTGAACTTCGCGCTCGTCATTCCGGACGACACGAACTCGGGGGTTGCGGCGGCGCCTGACCAGGTCCTGGCGAGCGGGCAACATACAGCGACCATCACTGTTGTACTGAGAGGTGAGGATGGTGATCCGCTCAGCGGCCGTAAGATCCTGTTGACGGCACGGGACGGACATTCGGCCATTACGCCGTTAAATGAAATAACGGATGCGTCCGGGAAGGCCACCTTCACCGTCACGAACACGCACGTGGAGACGGTCGTTTACGACGCGCAGGATGTAGCCAGCGGCAAGAAGTTGCCTCCGGTTGAGGTGCAATTTATCGCCGGGCCGGTCAGCGCCGGGAAGTCAACCGTTGTCCTATCCCGTGCCGAGGTGATTGCTGACGGCAAGGAAGCTGCAACGATCACGGTCACGCTCCAAGATGCTTACGGGCATCTGCTCTCCGGACGTAAGGTAAGCGTCATCGCGGACAGTGATCATACGGTGATCGGGGCTTCGGATAGCGGATTCACGAACGAGCAGGGCATGGTGACATTCATGGTGGCCAATACGGAGGCGGAGACGGTCACATATACCGTCATCGCGGAAGGTGAAACATTGAAGACGGTTCAGGTGAAGTTCAACAGGGCTGCACAGCCAGAACCGGGACCGGAACCGGATCCGAATCCGCAGCCTGGACCGTCGCCTCAACCTGTGCCTGAAACCCCAACGACGCCAGCAGAGCCAGAAGAGCCAGCCCAAGTTCCTGAAGAGGACACGCCAGATAATCAAGAGGACAGCGAGAACCGACCAAGCAGCCTCTTCAAGAGCGATCTGTTCGATCAGGAGGCATGGCTGAACCATCTGGCAGCGAAGTTGCGGGCAACGGAACACCAGGATCTGGCCACTGCGTTTACCGATGTCAGCGATGGTTATTGGGCTCAGAAGGCGATCTCCCTGATGGCGAGGCTCCAGGTCGCAAATGGGGTTGGCGACGGAACCTTCCAGCCGGATCGCTCCATCACCAGGGCCGAATTCGCCGCTATGTTGGCCAGGTTGTTCAATTTCAAAGAGCCCTCAGGCGAGCCGATTCCATTCGCTGATGTTCATGAACATTGGGCCAAGGATGCGATCGAGAGGTTGTCGCGTCTGGGCATCGTGAATGGCTATCAGGATGGAACGTTCAAGCCGGACGCTCCGATCACCCGGGAAGAAATGATCGTCATGATTCTTAGAATCTTGGATACAGCCGGGTTGCCGCAGACAGAGGCAAGGAACTTCAGTGACCTGCCGCAAGCAGGAGACTACGCACGTGATTCCATCCTGACAGCGGCCCAGGCAGGAATCATCAACGGGTACCTGGACGGCAGCTTCAGGCCGAAGGGACTCGCTTCCCGTGCTGAGACAGTGACGATTCTGATGAATCTGCTGAAGTTGATTCCCGGAGTACAGGAAATCATCAAACCGTATATGTAATGGCATGGACTGCCCGATGTCTTTTTCGACTCGGGCAGTCATGTTTTGGCCAAATTACAGGATGGGATGGGGAAATCCAAACTGATAAAGCCGTGGTCAGAATAGCACTCATAAGGTAGACAGCAAATGTCTGCCTTTTTGTCGTTTCACACCTCCCAGACAGGTCAGGGTGAAATTGAAACATTGGCTGGAAACTTGCGTATATGGATGATATATAATGGTTCCACAGCAGGTTTCTGTCGAATTAGAGGAGGTTGATCCGGTTGGACATCATTTTTAACAAATCCTTCTTCATCTTCAGCCCCCTGATCGGGTTGATTTTCTCGCTCGCCGTTGTTGTATTGGGATTGTTTGTCGCGTATCTGATCATACGCGCTGCGATTGACCATTCGAGATTGAATCATCATATGGATGAACTCAAGTTCGAGCTAAGTCAACTCAACAACCAGGTGCGTGCGCTGAAAGAGGCGATCGAGAAGGACAAATGGCAATCCTGACAGCCAGCCGGCTAGGCAGGAAGCATCAAGAGGGGTGGTGAGCCCCTCTTTCATGATGGCTTGAGCCATTTCTTACCCGAGCGCGGTAATCTCTGTGCGATCATTTTCGTCATAGAGTTTTTGTGTGGTATGCCGGATGAGTGGCAATCGAAAATGCTTGATTGGGCTCCAACCTCCAGTAATATCCCTCCACTGATATTCCTCCTCGTAAATCGTCATCCGCTTGTCTTGCGTGACATACCCGAACAACATGGTATGGAAGCACGTTGGGATGAACAATCACTTCTTATTTGATTTTTCGCAGAACTCAACCGGCGGTTGAATGGATTTCCCCTTACCCAGTTGGATAGGTCTATGGTTACGTTCTCCTATCCTTTTCCTACTATGATTTTTGGCCTGGTATTTATCGAAGATTACAGGAAAACAGGTAAAAAATGTCGAAGTTATGAGCACTCATCTATCGCAATGAGGCTCATACGGTATCAGTGGTATAGAAAGCGGGGGAAAAGGATTGGCCATCAGGCGCGTTAATCTGATCATACTGGTTCTCGTCTTGATCACTACTCTTGCGGGTTGCGGTGAACGCGCTGGTGGCGCTTCCGACTACGCGAGGCTGGGACTGATGGATTTGCGCGATATGAATCTGTCGAAATCCTTGGTCAGGTTGAACGGTGAGTGGGAGTTCTACTGGAGACAACTGCTTGCGCCAAGCATCAACGCTTGGGAGTCTCATCGCGCACAATATATGTATCTTCCACATTCATGGAATGGCTTTGAATGGGAAGGAGAGGAGCTCCAGGGGCAAGGATACGCCACATTCCGCCTCCGCATACTTGTGAACGAAGCGTATGTTGGGCAAACATTGGCCTTGCATCTGCCGACGATTTTCCATTCGTATCAGCTATGGATCGACGGGGTGCCGCACGTCCGGGTCGGTCAAGTTGGCACAGACCATAAGAGTACCACCCCCAGCCTGGCCACTCAGCTCGTCTATTTTCAACCGCAGGATCACGAGGTGGAGGTGGTGCTGCAGGTGGCGAATTTCCATCACTTGCGGGGCGGTATCACCAAGCCGATAGAACTTGGAACGAGCCAGACGGTCACTAATAACACGATCATCAAAACCGCCTATGAGATTTTCGTCACCGCCAGCCTGTTTATCATCGGAGCATACCATATCCTGCTTTACTTCCATCGCCGCAAAGATGACACGCCGCTTTATTTCGGCCTGTTCACCATCATGTGGGGCTTGCGCTCATTGATGGTCGGAGAGGTGTTGCTGACCCGGATGTTCCCAGCCTTTCCGTGGGAAGTTCAACTCAAGATCGAATACATGATCTTGTATGCAGGCACGTATATCTTTACGTTATATTTCAATCGGCTGTTCCAGGATGCGGTGCTTCGATGGCTGCAGTTGTCCTCCAGATATCTGGCGATTCTGTTCAGCATCATCGTGCTGGTCACTCCGGCGATTGTGTATACCCGGACGCTCCTGACCTATGAGATCATCATCGCCATTCATATGATTTACTTTGTTATTGTGCTGGGCAGGAGTTTCCTGCGCAGGAGAGAAGGGGCGGCCATATTCCTGGTGGTATCCTGCGTCACGTTTGCCACGGTGCTGAATGATTTCCTGTACTATAATGAGCTCTCGCCCATAGGCAATACCTCCAATCTGGGCTTGCTGGTCTTTACGGTCGCTCAGATGTACCTGTTGTCTTCGCGCTTCGCCAGCGCGGTGCACAATGAAGAGAAGGCAGCAAGCGAACTGGCCGCCGCCAATGAACAACTCCAGGAAGTTAACCGCAGTCTGGAGCAGAAGGTGGCGGAGAGGACGAGAGAACTGTCCCAGGCGCATGACGATCTGCGGTCCGCGTATGATCGCCTGCTCCACTCGGAGGAAGGGCGCAAGAAGCTGCTGTCTTATCTGACCCATGATCTGAAGGCGCCGATCTCCTCGATGATCGGATATGTGGAGGCTTTGCAAGACAATGTCAGGCCGGAGAAGCATGGGACCTACCTGAAATACGTCTATGACCGGGCGATCTGGTTGAACCGCATGATTGAGGATCTGTCCTTGCTCTCTTCTCTGGAGACCGGACAGATCACCATGCACAAGCGGGCCATTCTGATCGAACCGTTCGTCCGCCAGTTCTGGGAGAAGTATGAGTTGGTTCTGGAGGAAGCCGGCTTGAACGGGGAGATCCATGTCGATCCAAAGTTCCAGGCGGGCTCCCCGCTGCTCACTCAAGTCGATCCGATGCGCCTCGAACAGGTGCTGGCAAACCTGTTGTCCAATGCCATGAAGTTCACCGCACCGGGTGGTTACGTGCGCCTTATGCTGACCTTTGCGGACAAGGACGAGCCGCATGTCCTCATCTGCTTGTCGGATACGGGGATCGGCATTCATCATGACCATCTGGAACGCATCTTCGAGAGACATTTCAAGATCTGGGCGGAGAGCGACGGGCGAGACGGAAGCTCTTTCTGGATTGAAATGCCGGTAATATTGGGAGATTCTGCAGCAGATGAGGTGGGTGTTAGATGAACAGTCGCATTCTGATCGTGGACGATGATCCGGATATGGTGGAGATTATCCAAGCGTATTGCGAACGAGAAGGATTCCAGGTGGCGACTGCCAGAAGCCGCGAAGAAGCCGATCAGCAACTTGTTCATTTTACTCCCGATGTGATCGTGCTGGACATCATGCTGGGCGAGGACAATGGAATCGAGTGGTGCCAAGCGGTGCGTGATTCGACGCGGGCGCTCATCATCTTCCTAAGCAGCCGGGAGGAGGATGAGGTCAAGATCCGCGCGCTCAGTGACGGCGGCGATGACTATGTGACCAAACCCTTCAGCCCGAAGGTGCTGATGGCCAAGATCAAGGCTCATCTGCGCCGGACATCCGCCTCTGTCAGCGAGAGATACCTGGAGATGCCGGGTTTGAAGCTGGATTTCGTCACGCATACCGTTGATGTGAATGGGAAGGTGGTGTACCTGTCCCAGAAGGAATTCAGCATCCTGGCGCACATGGCGCAATTTGCCGACCAGGTGGTCGTTACGTCCACGTTGTTCCAATTGATCTGGGGGATGGATAGCCTGGAAGATACCAGGACTGTCGCCGTTCATATCAGCAATCTGCGCAAGAAAATAGAGGATGATCCGTCCAACCCGAAGAGGCTCGTCAACGTGCGCGGGATCGGCTACAAATTGGTCAGCAATCCCATGTAATCAGGGCTTGGCAGTTAGGGTCACGCAGTTCGTTTTGTGATTTCAGCAAGATGGCTAGAAATGTATAGATAACTTTGAAAGTATGGGGTTACAATGGAGTAAATTAGATTTGTCGAAAGATGACGAATAACGAAGCGTATAGCCTGGTTCGATCTATTGGCGACTACCCTCGGACAAAGGAGAATAACGATGCACCAGTTGGAGGAACTTCTGAGTCATCTTGATCATTCCGGCCTTACAAGAGATGAGCTGAAACTGTTATTGAGAGAACTGTTGGACATCCGCAAGGCACTGGATGTATCGGCGATCGTCGCGATTACGAACGCACAGGGCGTGATCACCTATGTCAATGACAAATTCGTGGAGATCTCCCAGTACAGCCGGGAGGAGTTGATCGGCAAGACCCATCGTGTGGTTAACTCCGGTTACCATCCGCGTGAATTCTTCGAGGAGATGTGGAGAACGATCCAATCCGGGCATGTGTGGAACGGCGAGATTCAGAATCGAGCCAAGGACGGTTCAACGTATTGGGTGAATACAACGATCGTGCCGTTCTTCGATGAAAAGGGGCGTCCCGACAAATACATATCGATCCGAACGGATATCACGGCCAGGATCCGCATGGAGAAGGAATTACATCAGGCGCTGGAAAATGACTTTCAACACACGATCAAGCAGTTGGATAACCTGATCTTCAAGATTCGGCGGGACGGAGACTACAGGTTCAGATTTGTCCTCTCGGAAGGGAAGCTGGCCGATCGGCTATCCTTCACGACAGATAAGGTCTCGGATAAGGAGATAGGGGAGTTGTTTCCGCCAGAGCCGGCCCGGTACATAGAAGGCCATATCCGCGAGGCTTTTACCGGTCGGCATGTTCATTTTGAGGTGAATGTCTGGGACACAGACTTCCTGGTATATCTGTCCCCGATCCTGAAGGAAGATGAGGTTCGGGAAGTCGTCGGTACGACGACGGACATCAGCGAACGGAAGAAGGCGGAGGAACGAATCAAATATATGGCCTATCATGATCTGCTCACTTCGCTGCCGAACCGGCATCAGTTCGTCGACAGGCTGGAAAGCGCGATTCATCATGCGGAGAGGCAGCACTAACATCTAGCGGTCATGTTCCTCGATCTGGACGGGTTCAAAAATATTAATGATACACTGGGGCATGCAGTCGGCGATGAACTGCTGAAGGCGGTTGGCCAGCGCCTGGTCTGCTCCATACGCAAGCAGGATGTGGCCGCACGCTTCGGCGGAGATGAGTTTGCCCTGCTCCTGCCGGAGATGGGGGCGGACGAGGCGCTGGAGTGCGCCAGGCGGGTCCTGTCGGAGCTCGGAAGGAAGTTCAACTTGGGCGATCTGGAAATCTACGCGAGTACGAGCGTTGGAATCAGCATCTTCCCGGAAGACGGCCGAACCTCAGATACGTTGATCAAGCATGCGGATGCAGCCATGTATCATGCGAAGGCGCAGGGCAAGAGCAATCTCCAGTTGTTCAATCCGAGCATGATCGATCTGATGAAGAAGAAGATGCTTCTCGAATCCGCGCTGCGCAAGGCTGTGTCGGAAGAGCAACTGCTTCTGTACTATCAGCCGCAGGTGGACATTACGAACAACAGGATCATCGGTGTTGAGGCGTTGCTTCGCTGGAACCATCCTGAAGCGGGCTTGATATCTCCGGCGGAATTCATCCCGATCGCCGAGGAGACGGGTTTGATCGTGCCGATCGGCGAATGGGTATTGCGAAGCGCATGCAGGCAGTTGAAAACATGGCAGGAAGCTTGGAACGAACCGTTGATCATGGCCGTCAATATCTCCATCCGCCAGTTCATGTCGGGCAGCTTCCCCGGCATGGTCCGCTCGATTCTGGCCGAGACCGGGCTTGAGCCGCAATACCTGGAGCTGGAGATCACGGAGAGCATCGCTTCGGATGTCCAATATGCCAAGGAGATCCTGCTAGAGCTGAAGAAGATCGGCGTGAAGGTCAGCATCGATGATTTTGGCTCGGGATACAGTTCGCTTCGATACCTGAGTGAATTGCCGATCAATAAGCTGAAGATCGACCGGGTATTTATCCATGAGTTGAACACGAAGAACCAGGCGGTGATCAAATCGGTGATCGCGCTCGCCAAGTCGCTTGGTCTGGAAGTGCTGGCCGAAGGCGTAGAAACCGTTCGCCAGGAATTATTCCTTAAGGATCAAGGCTGCGAATTGGTACAAGGCTATCGATACTATAAACCGATGGCTGCGGAGGAGATCAAGCTGTATCTTGGTTAGTCTTGAAAGCGATTGGTAACGTATCATCTTTCTCCATGGATTCAATCACGAGCAGTAACGAAGTTCCCAAGCACAAGCTGGCGGAACTTCGTTTTTTTGTACCTTTCGGCAGCTATGGTAGGCGTGATAGTTTGTTGATCTGGAAATTGATAGTGCCGCCATGACAGAATACTTGCAGTCCAAAGCAAGGACTATAGCGTACATCATCATCGGATAATGGCATGGATGGAGGATGCAGGTTGAAACGATCGATTGATATCGGAGTTTCGGGCCCAGAGCCCGTGATAGGGCTTCTTTTACTTTGTGGCGCGCGTGTGGGGAGGCTCATGATCGCGGTTGCCATTCTGGTGCGTCTTCGGGATCATCCATCCTTCGGGATAAGTTTCCGGGGGCAGTGTATAGCAGGATCACGCATTGCTAACGGAACGTCGATCCGCTATATGTGGCCGACAGGGCATTATCGTACTGATAACGGAACGACATTCCTCTATCGGAGGATTTTGGCCATTTCGTTACTTGGCATCCCTCCCAATAACTGTTCTGTGTTCCGTTCGCAACGGAAGAACCCGAGATTTCGAGTGAATAGCGGAATCCCGTTCCGTTACCGGACTGATCCAGCGATGAATTCTCTATACACATGAAGAAATGAATGAAACTTAAAGATTTCTTTAACTTTTAAGCCAAAGTCAGTTTATTTTGATAGTGTTAGAGGAGAATGACCATAGATTTGTCGGACGAATAGGTGAAGTTTTATATTGGGGAAATCAGCGCTGACTTATCACGAGTAGATTCTTTGTCTATCGTAACATTTCACCCTGCTTACCCACTTAGAAAACTTTGACCTTCTTACCAGGAAAGGGATGAATGATGTGGGGAAGCTTGTTAGTCGTGGATGGAAGTTGCGAAGACCGTTAATGGCATGCTGGCTTGTCATCTGCATGATGCTGAGTTTGCTTACGCCGAGCTTGCTTTCGGTCCAGCAGGCATCTGCTGCGGAGCCAGATTGGACGATTGAACTTCCGACGGACGGGATTCATACTGCCAATCCAGTGGTTCCAGAGAATGCCAGTACCGCTAGTTATCGGGATGTTCAACCGACCGATTGGTTCTATGATGCGGTAGGTTATGTGCAGAGCCTGGGCATATTTAACGGCACGGGTGAAGGCACCTTCTCTCCCTATGGCAGCATGACGCGTGCCATGTATGTGACGGCCCTTGGTCGAATGGCTGGTGTGGATATTAGCAAGTATAGCGGATATACCGCCTCAACCTTTAGCGATGTACCGCTCGGTGCATGGTATGCTCCGTATGTGGAGTGGGCGGCCGAGGCGGGGATTACCTCCGGCACGGGTAACGGTAAGTTCTCTCCGGATGCAGTTGTATCGAGAGAACAGATGGCAACGTTGCTCGTGCGTTTTTTTGATGTTTATGAGTTTCCTCTCCCTGAGGCGCAGGCTGCAGAGACGATGCCAGCGGATCTTGACCGGATATCTCCCTGGGCAGCGGATGCGGTCGTTAAGTTGTGGCAAGCGGGACTCCTGATCGGAGATGCGAATGGCAACTTCAACCCCAACAAGGAAGCGTCTCGAGCGGAGGCTGCCGTTACTCTCATGCGCAGCAGCAAAGTCGTGGTCACATGGCAGGAACAGAAACCGGAGTCGGGAGAGACTGATCCGGGTTCTGGCGGCGACACCGAAGATCCTGTTACGGATGATGAGGATGACAAGGACGAGGGTGCAGGGGACAATGGCAACAGCGGTGGCATCATCTCTCCTGCTTACTATTCGGTCACATTCGAGAGCAACGGCGGCTCATCGGTACCCGGCCAATCGGTGCGAAGCGGGTCGAAGGCAGCAGAACCTGAATCCCCTGCCAAGGATGGGTATACGTTTGCGGGTTGGTTTGTGGACCGTGATCTGACCGAAGCCTATATTTTCTCTTCAGCGGTATATGGCCACATCACGTTGTATGCAAAATGGACGCACAACATCTTCACCGTAAGCTTCGATACGAATGGCGGCTCGAGGGTGGACAGCCAATCCGTCGCACATGGCAACAGCGTGAGCAGTCCTGATGCACCGACGCGCACAGGTTACACGTTCGACGGCTGGTACAGCGACAGCATATGGACGACAAGGTATGACTTCAACACAGCAGTAACATCAAATGTTACGCTGTATGCGAAGTGGACAGTCAACGCGTACACGGTGAGCTTCAACAGCAATGGCGGATCAGCGGTAAGCAGCAAGTCGGTAAACTTCGGGGATACCGTTCAGCAACCGGATGCGCCAACCAGGACGAAGCATGCATTTGACGGTTGGTACACCGACAGCGAATGGACGAACGCCTACGACTTCACGGCGCCGGTAACGGAAGATCTCACGCTGTATGCCAAGTGGGTGGAGCAGTTCACGGTCATATTCGAGAGCAACGGCGGTACGGCGTTCGCTATGCGCACGGTACTGGACGGCCGAACCATCGACAGTTTGCCGGTTCCGACGAAGGACGGGTATCTCTTCCAGGGCTGGTTCAAGGACAGCGAATTCACGCGTGCTTTCTCGGAGAACAGCCCGGTAACGGCAGATATGACGGTATATGCAAAATATATGGAACACATCATCCAGACAGCCAAGTATACGCCGATCAACTCTGTGATGGATGTGGACCAGAACTTCACCATTACCGTTCTTGATAAGAGCCGCGAGATGTCCGAGACTGAGGTGCTGGCGAGCATCGCGTTCGAGGATGTCGCGAACCCGGAAGGCCCCGGCATTGCTGTCACTGGCGGAGATGGCCGTTTCACCGTCGCATCCGCAGCTGAAGGCCGGAAGTTCGAAGAAGGCAATACCTATGAACTGACGCTGGAGGATGATAGCCTGATCTTCGAGGGTCAGGACGAGACGACGCGCGTTTATGTGTTCAGCGTTGCCAAAGATGAGGCGCTGACGATCCCCCTGAATCCTGACATGATCTACCTGCCCTTCTCAGAGGTTGAGAATATGACTCTGGATGGCGAGGAACTTGGATCTCCGGCCATACCGGTCATCTCGACAACGGCAGGCGGCAGTGAGGACGAGCTTGGCGCATATCTCGGCGAGGCGAACGCGGGCAGAGGTACGTTCACGTATGCGGGCAGCGAGGTTCTTCAGGTTGGCGATGTAGTCGCCATCTATGAAGGGGTTAAGCCGATTGAGCGCAGTGTAGATACCGACGGACCGGGAGCCGGCGATATTGCCTATGTGGAGATCGCGCAGAAGGACGGAACCACTTATACGTATCGTGCTGCGAATTCGAAGCAGGTGCTGTTTAAGCCGGATATTCTCCCCGTGCATGCGGCTGCTGACCAGGATGGGGATGATCAGAACCATTCCATCAAGATCGAGCGGCAGGCGATGGACTACAGTGACAGCCTGTACGCGCCATTCGGACTGAGTGAACTGACCACGATCGATGTGCAGGACTTTATCGGCTTCTATGAAGGCACCTTTGGCACGGCAGATATGGAGATTGTCGGTTATGGGCGGATTACGTCGGTGACGTACGCTGCTGAATGGATCTATATGGATTATGAAGAAGTGACCATAGACGATATCGAGCATGCATTCAATATCTATGCGAGCTATGAGATCGAGAGCGACTTGCTGATCACCGATGATGAGATCGCCATACTCGAGAGCCAGATCAAAGAGCAAGCGATAGCCAGCGGATTCGTGGATAGGGCAGTGGATTATCTGACCGGCCTTGCCATGGAGACGAAGACAGTCAAGTCCTATGATGTGTCGATTGCCGCACTGAACAAGATATCGATCAGGAATCTGACGGTGGTGCCTAGCATTAACGGTTCACCGAGATACATCCCTGGTCTGCAATACGGTGTCAGTGCCACATTGAGAGTTGGCGTCGATGTCGTGATCAACCTGAATGATGAAAGCAGCCTCGTCATTCATCTGTCCGGTACTTTCCTGCAGGAGATCGGGGTTAGCGTCAACGTCGATGGTGATCTGAAGGGGCATTGGCACACGGCGACTTTTCCGTTCGTTGGAGAAGTTCCGTTATGGTACGTGATCGATGACTACGTCGTGACGGCCAATCTGGATGCCCATACGTATACTGGTGTCAATATTGAGGCGGAGATTGCGACAGTCGAAAGAAGCAAGCTGGAAGAACTGTTGTGGGACTGGGGGAATTCGCGCAATACCGCCATCATCTTGAATATCGCAAGCGAGGTTCAAGCTCTCCTGGAAGGTGCGGAATACAACGAGATCGATGCGCAACATCTGAAGGCCAAGTATAAGGAATTGCTTGAGAACGACACAGACTGGGTGACGTTGATCAAGAAGAAACTGATTGAGAAGAGCTTCCGTGTGGCGTTCGGTGCCGTGGAAGTCAAGTTCGAAGCAGAGTTCGTGGTTAAAGCCAACATCAATATCGCTCTCGGCATCGATTTCAACTACAAGACGGCGAAGCGTTATTCGGTGACTCTGTACGTGTGGGATGCATGGGGTTACAAGAACACCGTCGAATTGCCGGGTAATGGAGATTATCAGCTCACTTTCTATGTCATGGGTACGATGGGACTCAGAGCCGGCGTCCATATGGAACTGAAAGCCGGGGTCGGCAGCGTGAAGCTGAATAGCATCGGGCTGGCTGCAGAACCTGGGGCTTACTTGCAGATGTGGGGCTACTTCTATTATCAATTGATCAAGCAGAATTCGCAGGAATTCAGCAGGGCAGCCGGGGCATTGCTCCTGGAGTTGGGCATGTATCTGGACACGGCGATCAGCGCCCAACTTGGGGATGGTTTCCTCTCAGGCAGTGTTCCGATCTACGAAGAGACATGGCCGCTGCTCTCGGTAGGTTCCGACCAGATCGTGGATGACTTCGCCTATACGAAGGAGGAGACTCCGAAGTTCAACCTGGCAGGCAAGGTGACATCGTTGGCAGTGCCGAACTCCTTGTTCAACATGAGCACATTCACACTAAAGTCTGGAATTATGGGCAGTGAAGTATATGACTTGTCGCACTTCGATATTTCCGTAGACAATCCAAACTTCCGTTTCAATCCGGCAACGCGGACGCTCGAAGTGGTGGACCCGAACCTAACAGTTGCGGAAGGCAACCTGGTCATCACGTGGAAAGGTACGCCGCTTACGTTCAGCTACGAACCGATCAAGCGCACGATTCCGCTCCTCTGGCTCTCCAGGGAAGGGGACTATATCCTGCAGCTTGATCCGCAGAACGGCAACATGACGCAGGTCTCTTCACTGGCGTACAAAGCGCCGATCAACGTGGCGACACCGGAGAGGCCGGGGTACACGTTCCTCGGCTGGTATACGCAACCAACAGGCGGTACGGAGGAAGAAATTCCGGCCAGCATGCCAGCCAGGGATATCACGCTGTATGCGCACTGGATGGCGAACACGAATACGCCGTATACGGTTGAGCATTATTGGGTCAATCCCAACTCCCGTGCTGAGCCGACGCTGGTCTATTCAGAGACCAGAACCGGAACGACCGATACGGAGATCCGGTTTACTTCAAACATATACAACGAGTATGGTTACACGTCGGGCTCGGTAAGCGGAATGACAATCAAGGGTGACGGTTCGACGGTTGTCCGGGTCGAATACTTCCCGACCAATCGGACGATGACTTTCAATTGGGGCTATGATGGTGCTCCTTCGAGCAACATCACGGATCAGTTTGGCAAGAACATCGCCAATCGCATACCGCAACCGACGAGACCGGGATATATCTTCACCGGTTGGACGCCTGAAGTGCCAAGCACCGTGCCAGCGGTAGATACCGCCTATGTGGCCACTTGGGAAGCTCGCGAGGATACGCCTTATCAAGTGGTGTATCTTCATCAGATGATTAACAGCAACAGCTACGCCGTCGTGGACACAGAGATGGTTCGCGGCACAACGGATCAACTGGCGCGCGTGACAGCGGACATGGAGCGGGCATACGAGGGCTTCGTACTGGACAAGAACGTCCCAGGAACTGTGCTGGAGGCGGGCATCACTGGAGACGGGTCAACGCTGCTCAAGCTTTACTACAAACGCCAAGACTACAAGTTAACGATCCACTATGAACATCCCGACATGAATGACAGGGAAGTGAATCTGCCATACGGAGCCACCATCGGCCTGCAACTCGGTGAGCCTGCCCGTACAGGCTATACCTTCACCGGTTGGCTGCCTGTTCCTCCTGGTACGATGCCGGCACGTGACCTGGAAGTGACCGCACAATGGGAGATCAACACCTATACCGTGAACTTTGAAACGGGCGGAGGCACAAGCATCCCGGCGCAGACTGTACAATTCGGCATCAAGGCCACAGAGCCAGATGTGCCTGAGAAGAGTGGTTATGCCTTCGCAGGTTGGTTTACAGATACCGGGTATACGAAGCCATATGATTTCGATGCCCTGGTCACGGGTAACCTCACCTTGTATGCGAAATGGCTGGTTCGTTATACCGTCAGCTTCGAGACCGGCGAAGGGTCGCCTGTCGATGATGTCAAGGTGAACGAGGGTGGCAGGCTCACGCCGCCGGATCAACCGGAGTGGGAAGGCTATGTGTTCAGCGGCTGGTACCTCGATGAAGAGTTCACAACCCCATACGACTTCGAAACAGCGGTTACGGGCAATCTGACGCTGTATGCGAAGTGGACAGAAGAAGTGAAGACGACGTATATGATCAACTTCGTAACCGGCGGGGGATCGGTTGTACAGGATCTGGAGGTCATCGAAGGCGCTGTGGCACAGAAGCCTGCTGACCCGTCACGGGATGGGTATACATTCGAAGGTTGGTACAGAGACAGCTCCTTCACGACTCTGTATAACTTCAATGATGTGGTTATGGATCATATCACGCTGTATGCGAAGTGGGAAGCGATCCGTTACACGGTCAGCTTCAACAGCATGGGTGGAACCGATGTGCCGGACGTGACCGTGGTATACGGTAACAAACTTGTGGCTCCGGCCTCACCGACAAGGACAGGTTATCGATTCGTGGGTTGGTACACGGATGTGAGCGTAACGAATGTTTACGACTACAACCAAGTGGTGGAGGGCAATTTTACGCTGTACGCCAAATGGATAGCCGTCTATACGGTCACCTTCGATAGCGATGGAGGCTCGGAAGTGCCTGCCAAGACCGTTGATATCGGAGAAGCAGTGGAAGTTCCAACTGCACCGACGAAGAGCGGATATGTGTTCGATGGCTGGTACACAGCGGATGATCAGGCGTATAACTTCGCAACACCGGTGACGGGCAATATCACCCTCTATGCGAAGTGGACGCAGAACGTCCTTACGGTGACATTTATCAGCAACGGTTCCGTTGTAGCGACCCAAACGGTGGATACGACAAGTGATGATTGGAATGCCGGACGGGCCACGATCGTGAAGTTGCCAAACTGGCCAGGCTACCAGTTCGATGGTTGGTACACCGACACAACATGGAGTGCCAAATACGACTTCACCCAGGAGGTTACTGCCAGCCTTACGCTGTACGCCAAGTGGACATCAACCTCATGGATTCATGTTGGAGAGATCCTGCAAGACACTGTTGGTTTACATTCGGATATCGTGTATGACAGCACTGGTACACCGTATATCGCTTACTTTACGTATGAATATGAGAATTACGAGTACGTAGGGTCACCGGGCTACCTTAAGAAGTATGTGAATGGTGCTTGGCAAGATGTTGGGATGCCCGAAGACTTGGAACTGCTCGACACACGCTTTACTAATTTGTACACACTGCTGGCGTTCGATAGCATGGATAATCTCTACTGGGTTCTGTATGGCCTTGAAGACCTTGCAGTGTATAAGCTTGCTGCTGGCACAAGCACATGGGAACACATCGGAGATCTGGGCTTCGATGACAGTTACGAGTATCCGACATCCATTGCGGTAGACAGCAACGATCATCTGTATGTTGCTTATACGGCAAGTCAAACGTACACCATCGTTATAGAGAAGTATAATGGATCAACCTGGGAAACGGTCAGCGAACGCGGAGAATTCCCGGACAGTTCAGAAATACCGATCATCGGCTTCGGCCAAGACGATGTCCTGTATATGCTGTACAGACCTTATGACGGTGGTTATTACCGCAGGGTGGCCAAATTAGTGGACGGTCAGTGGCAGGATATTACAGATGCCAATCTCCTGAATGTCAGCGATGCCGTTATGGCCATTGGTCCGGATAAACTGCCATACGTCGTTTACCGCACTGGCAACCAGATGGCCGTAATCAAATATCGAAATGGCATATGGGAACCCGTAGGGGATACGTCGTTCGTGAGTCTGCGGGATGACTACTCCAGTTATATGACGATTGACTTTGATCAATATGGGGCCATATACGTTTCTTATCAAGATCATGCCCTTGAAGATAAGGTGAGTGTGATCAAGTACGAAGCTGAATGGAGCATCTTGGGAAATGCCGGCTTGTCCACGGGTGCGGTTCAGTTCCACGGAATCTCGATTGATCCTGGAGGCAATGCATATGTGTATTACATTGACCATACCTTTAAGCCGATTGAAGCAATTATGGGAGACTCTGAAGGTGAATTGATCATCAGGAAGTATACGCCATAATTCACCGTCCCATTAAGCCTAAGCGAAGAACACTTCGCTTGGGCTTTTTCTTTGCATGCCGAAGCGACGGAGCTCGTGTTTGGTTCAGTACCGCAGTCACCGATGCCACACACGAATGATTATTTTCTTCTATTTATTCTAGACATTCACAAGTTCTTCAACATTCTCAAGTGATTGAGAATTATTTTCAATCGTTGTATTGCAAATGATCATGGCAGTTGCTATAATCATACACGTCGATGCAAATGATATTCATTATCACTGAGAAAATAAAAAGGAGAAGAGGGGAGAACTACATAATGAAGAAAGTATGGTCCACACTTATCATGATCTTGCTGGTCCTGGCACTGGTGGCATGCGCCAGCTCGAATAACGGAAGCGGAAACAACACGTCTGGAAGCGCAGGAGGCAACACTTCCACTGAAACCAAGACACCTGAACCGAACGCAGCTTCTGAGCAGAACGAGACAGAGAAGCCAACAACCGTTGAATACACGGACGCCAATGGCAATACGGCAACGATCCCGGTTAATCCGAAAAACGTCGTTTCCCTGGACAATCGTACGTTTGAAACGCTCGAAGCATGGGGAATCAAACTCGCTGCCGCACCGAAGAATGTCATACCTGCAACCATCAGCTATAAGAACGATGACTCTATCCAGAATATCGGCAGCCATACGGAACCGAACCTCGAAGTGATCGCGGCTGTTGATCCAGAACTTGTTATTGTCGGACAACGCTTTGCCCGGTATTATGAAGATATCAAGGAGCTTGTACCGAACGCTGCGGTTATCAACCTGGACATCAACGTTTCTGCTGGTGACGGTACTGCAGGAGACAATCTGGTGAGCGGCTTCAAGGACATTACTCTCCTGCTTGGCCAGATCTTCGATAAGAACGAAGAAGCAGAAGCGCTGGTTGCGGAATTCGACAAAGCCATCGCAGATGCCAAGGCAGCTTACAACGGTACAGATGCTGTAATCAGTGTCATCGTATCCGGCGGCAACATCGGTTATTCGGCTCCGCACAATGGCCGTGTATGGGGCCCCCTGTACGACATCTTCGGTTGGGTATCTCCGCTGGAAATCGACAATACGTCCACTGACCATCAAGGTGATGAAATCTCTGTAGAAGCAATCGCTCAAGCGAATCCTGACTGGTTGATGGTGCTGGACCGTGATGCCGCAACATCGAGCGCGGCTGAGAGCACTCCGGCGAAGGACGTGATCGAGAATTCTCCGGCACTCAAAAATACGACTGCTATCAAGAATGGCAACATCGTATACGCACCGGCAGATACGTATACGAACGAGTCGATCCAAACATACATCGAGATCTTCCAATCGATCGCAGAAGCTCTGAAGAAATAATCTGACGATGCGGTATAAAAGGAGTACACCATAGTGCCCATGAATGTGATCCGTGAGGTTGAGAGCAGCATCTCTCAACCTCCGTTTTCTGAACAGAATCCTGAACAGAAATCGAATAAGAAGCAGAAGATCTGGACGATTCCATTCATCATCGCGGTCATAACCGTGATTGGTCTTGGTATCGTTTCCCTGTTTACGGGCGTGTATGACATATGGAATCAGGAAGACGGCCTGGATATGTTCTTCATCACCCGTATCCCCAGAACCGTGGCACTGATGCTTACTGGTGCGGCCATGGCCATGACAGGGCTGATCACGCATCTGGTTACGCAGAACAAAATGGTGGAACCGACGACCATCGGCACAACCGAGTGGGCGGGTCTTGGTTTGGTGTTCGTCTATTTGCTTATCCCAAGCCCAACGCTGGTCACGCGAATGACAGGTGCGATCTTGTTTTCCTTTGTCGGAACGATGATTTTCTTCTTTTTCTTGCGGAACGTCAAGCTTCGCTCCTCTCTCATCGTGCCGATCATCGGGATGATGCTTGGTTCCGTGATCTCTGCATGTTCCACATTCATGACACTTTTCTTCAGAATGTCTCAGACCGTTGAGAACTGGTTCATCGGCTCTTTCGCACCGATTCAGGTCGGAAGATATGAATACCTGTGGGTTATTGTTATTGTCACGATTATCATCTTCCTTTATGCCAATCGGCTGACACTGGCAGGACTGGGTGAAGACGTTGCCACGACACTGGGGGTTAACTACAACCGGCTGATCCTGCTTGCCAATGCATTGATCGCCGTTGCCGTCGGAATCGTGGCGGCTGTTGTCGGCAACGTCCCCTTCTTGGGACTCATCGTTCCGAACATTGTGTCCATGATTCGCGGAGATGACCTTCGAACGAATCTCCCTTGGACATGCGTGATGGGCATGGGAACGATCACCTTCTGCGACATCCTGGCCAGAGTCGTCAATATGCCGTTTGAGATGCCTGTCTCCACGATACTTGGAACGCTAGGGGCAATCGTTTTCATCCTAATATTGCTGCGGCAACGCAGAAGCAGGAGGCTGCGATGAGTACATTGGATTCCCAACTAACCGCACACGGCGGCATCGATGCCAGCCTTCGGACAAGCAGAACAACGAGTGCATTCCGTTCCAACCGAGAAGAGAGGCGTTATTGGATACTGCTGTCGGTGTTTCTCGCTGCCGGCATCCTCGCCACACTTGGATTAATCTTTTATAATAATCCTGTGCCTGTTGATTCGCCGTCCTTCATGCCGGTGGTCAAGAGAAGGTTGGTCTCCGTTGTCGCCATGTTGATCGCGGCGTTATGCCACAGCTTCGCGACCGTCACCTTCCAGTCGGTGACGAGCAATCGCATCATTACGCCTTCGCTTCTGGGCTATGAATCGCTGTATTCATTTATCCAGACGAGCATCCTGTTCGTGTTCGGCGCCAACGCGCTTGTGAACTTCAGCGGGATAGGAGCCTTCTTCATCCAGGTCGGCCTGATGATCACCATCAGCTTGATCTTGTTTGGCTGGCTGTTGTCCGGGAAATACGGCAACCTCCATCTGATGCTGCTCATCGGCATCATCATCGGTACGGGTCTTAACTCGATATCAGGATTTATGCGGCGCATGTTGGCACCGTCCGAGTTCGACCTGCTGCAATCAAGGTTGATCGGATCGGTTACCAATGCGGATTCCGAGTATTTCCCGTTTGTGATTCCGCTTGTTCTCCTGACGGTTCTGTGTCTGTTCTTCATGTCCAACAGGCTGAATATATTGTCTCTGGGGCGCGATGTCGCAACGACATTCGGAGTCAGATACCAGGCGAACATCATCATCATTCTGATTCTGGTCGCTGTCTTGATGGCAACAACCACTTCGTTGCTTGGCCCGCTTACTTTCTTCGGCTTCCTGGTTGCCATGCTGAGCTACCAGGCGGCGCCGACGTATGATCACCGATACGTTTTTCCAATGGCCTTCGCAATCGGATACGCCATCCTGACCACAGCGTATTTCCTGCTGTATCATGTTTTTGGTGCGCAAACCGTCGTGGGTGTCATTATCGAGTTGTTCGGTGGACTTGCATTTCTGATCGTAATCCTAAGGAAGAGGTCGCTATGATTAAAATCCAAAACGCCAGGAAATGGTATGCAGAAGAAGTCAAAATCGGCCCGTTGAATATTGAGATTCCTAAAGCGGGAATCACGTCCTTGATCGGCCCGAACGGTGCCGGCAAGTCGACCACCCTGCTGATGATCGGTCGCTTGCTCAACATGGACGAAGGGCAGATTACCGTTGCCAACATGGATGTCTCCACGACGAAATCCAATGATCTGGCGAAGGTCCTGACGATCCTGCGGCAGGAAAACCACTTTGTCACCAGACTGACTGTCCGCCAACTGGTCGGCTTCGGAAGATTTCCCTATTCGAAAGGGAGACTGACCAAGGAAGATGAGAAGATCATATCGAAGTATATCGATTTCTTCGAGCTGACGGAACTGGAGCACCGATTCTTGGACGAGCTGTCCGGCGGGCAGAGACAGAGAGCATACGTCGCCATGGTGCTGTGCCAAGAAACCGAGTATGTGCTGCTCGACGAACCGCTGAACAATCTGGATATTGCCCGTGCGGTTCAGATGATGGAGCATCTGCGGCGGGCAGCGGAGGAGTTCGGCAGAACCATTGTTGTGGTGTTGCACGACATCAACTTCGCAGCCAAATATTCCGACCGCATCTGCGCGATGAAGCATGGACAGATCGCCGCCTTCGGCTCGGTCAGGGAGATTATGCAGCCAGAGCTTCTAACGGATATTTTCGAAACGAAGATTGAGATTATTGAAGGCCCATACGGCCCGATTGCGATCTATTGATAGGACAAGGGACGGGTTTATGCCACATGTGAATGGTGAACATAGCCCCGTCCCTTGGTGTTTGGTCATGTCAGTTTCCGTTTATACCGCAAAGTGATATACTGCTCATTGTGCCACCCTGGCCGTTCTTGCTGAAGCTCGAAACCTCTGGCTTCGTAGAAAGGGATTCCTCTCATATTGCCTTTCTGCACAGACACCCATTGTTCCGTTGCACCGAGAGCGAGTTGTTGATCCGTAATGGCTTGCAAGAGCCGGGTTCCGATGCCCTCATTTCTCCGGTTAGGGTCGACATACAGCACGAACAGTTCCCCGGCAGTATCGTTGACCATCCCGCCTCCGCCAGCACCGATGACTTTCCCATCTTCCACGGCGACGAAGTAACCGCCCCATTCGCGAGAGAACTCGGTTACCTCCCGCAGGACTCGCTCACGGTTGTAGAACTCTCGGATGACCGACTCCATATACTCGTCGGGATATATATCACGATAGGTTGCCCGATAGCCTGCCGTACACACTTGAATGATGCCCCGCTTGGCAGATTCGGATCATCTTCATTCAGGTTACCCTCCATATTACACGCATGGCCATAACTTGCAGTGATTCGCGGCAAGCTGTGCGCGAAGCCCGAAGCCGAAGTATTCGGTACGCCGTAACAGGATGTCAAGCGTATGAGTTCCGGCAGGCATGCTTCTTGAGACTTGCTTGTCCAATGATACATAACCCAGAGTGTTCGTGATCCCCTGGAATTTGTTCTCGCCTTCGTAAACCATCTCGCCGTCTAAACGGATGGAGATCTCGTCGCTGAACCCGAAGTTGAGTGTAACATGCGCTGGTTCATGAAGTTGGAACTTCCTGGTTAGCCGTGCTTCCGTTACGGCAAGAGGAAGGTATCGATTGAGATTCAAGGTGCCATTGGCGTCACATTGGACCTGGCCATAATCATGAAGGAACCATTCCGTAATGAGGCCATTCAGATCGTCATGATGTTCCGGCATATCGATCTCTCCCGTCAGATGTGCATACATGCCGGCGTCTCCCGAGATGCTCAGATTGCGGAAGTAAGCTGGCAAGTAGCACCATAAGCCGACGAACCCTGAAGAAGATGGGTATGCCAATCGCGGAATGATCAGAGGAGCCTGGTCATTGACCTGGACAACGGCCTGTTGATCCTTGAAGCCTACCTTCAGATGAAACCACTCGCCCTTCGGAACGTCGGCTGCGAGCTGGGTCCCTGGCCCATGGTACAACTGCCACGTATTGCAGCCGTGGAACACAGGGTCGTACTGCAAGGCATCCCATCTGCCGCTGGTATGAGGCTGTGCATAGGCAAGTTCATAATTCAGGGTATCCCTGATGCGGAATGCAATGCCGCAATAGCTGGCATCGTCTGAGCCGATATCGACCTCGATGCTCCCCTCGGATAACTGCACATCCGGCAAGATGGCCAGCCCGTTCAGGCGCAGGCAGGGATGACCCTGCCAGGTGACGATGGAAGCTTCGCCGCCATCTTTGATCAAGAAACGGCTTATATCCGTCACATCATACAGTGCCTTAATCATGACATTATCTGCCTCCTAATCGAATCTATCACTAGGATAGCAAACTGGTTAGGTATAGTAAATTTTCCAGTTAAACAGATAAGGATAGAAAAAGACGCGCTTGAGCAGGGTGAACGCTCAAGTTTACTATAGAGTTATCTTGATGTTTCTGTTTGCTGGAAGGATTGTTGATCACGAGAGACGATGAAACGACTTCGATAGAAGAACCCATAAACAAGAAAGGCTGTTTTCGTATAGATTGTGGCTTTCTTGACCATACAGTTAAAAGATTGATATAATGCGATTAGGAGGCGTTCAATTATGTGGACAGATGTTTATGAAGACTTCAGCGAACTAACTAAATCGGAGCAATTGGCGTTGTTTGAAGCAATGAAACAAGACTTGTTTCCAGATGAACCAGATAAAATCACTAAACTACTTAAAAGCATTCGTGAAGCACGTTTTGCTTCTGGTTTGGGATGTGTTCATTGTGGAAGCACATCGGTCAAACGGAACGGTAAATATCGCTCAAGACAACGCTATTTATGTAAGGACTGCGGAAAATCTTTCAATGATATGACGAATACGCCATTTTCGGGTTCTCGCTATCCTGAAAAGTGGGTAAAGTACATTGAACTAATGGTTGAAGGCTATACTTTGCCAAAAATCGCTGAACGCTTGGACATTCATATTTCTACCGCATTTTATTGGAGACATAAAATCTTGAACGCATTGGGGAGTATCGGTTTTAATCAATTGCAAGGCATTGTTGAGAGTGACGAAACCTTCTTTCGTGAGTCAATGAAAGGTCGTGAAGTCACGCACAGAAAAGCCAAAAAGCGTGGGGAAAAGGACAAAAAGAGAGGGATTTCCAACCTTAAAATTGCTGTTGTAGTTGCACAAGACCGTAACGGTAGTGTGATTGCTCGAAAAGCAGGGACAGGGCGTGTAAAAGCCGAGGAAATTGATACTGTGATAGGTGAGTATATTCACCCGTCTGCTTTGCTGTGTACTGATACAGCAACGAATTATAAAAAGTTCGCCAAAATAAAAGGATTGCAACACGAAACAATCAACGAGCGACAGAAACAGCGTGTAAAGAAAGGGATTTACCACATTCAGCACGTCAATAATTTTCATAACCGTTTGAAAGGTTGGATGGAACGCTTTCAAGGGGTTGCAACGAAATACTTGGACAACTACCTCTACTGGTTTCGTTGGCTTGATATTGGAAAAAACTTAGCATTTGAAAAACGAGTGGAGCAGATGCTTATTTCAGCGTGCCGAAAATCTAATTTTGTGACCGTTGAAATGTTGAGGGGTGCATAGAAAAAGACACCTATAACCAAGTGCGGTGTCTATTTAAACATAGTTATGATTTTCACTTTCTTCGACTTTTAACTACAACAAGTAGTAGCAGTGTTCATATCCTTCTCTCTAATTAGAACATTGTTATCATCATCAATTTTGTATTCTATTTTCGCATTTTCTAATCGTTTTATCAGCGACTCTCTAAGTTCAGTATCATCCATTTTTTCGCTCCAAATAATGAAGTTGTCATTTGTTCTCTCATTTGAATTACAACCCGTTAGGACAATAGTAAAGATAATAAAGATTGAAACGAAAATACTTCTATGTCTCATTTAATCCCCTCTTTTCTTAGTTACTACTTCTATATATTATATCATAAACCAATAAACCCTAATAACAACAAACTTTACGAAAACAGCCACAAGAAACAAGGGAGATGCTGGAATATGCAATACGCCAAACTGGGGAATTCTGATATTCAGGTGTCCAAGCTGTGCGTGGGTTGCATGAGCTTCGGCGATGCGTCGAGCAAATTTCACGACTGGACGCTTGGTCCAGAAGAGAGTGAGGTGCTGATCAAGCATGCGCTGGATCTGGGGATCAACTTCTTCGATACAGCCAATGTTTATTCGGCAGGGACAAGCGAAGAATACCTTGGCCGCGCGCTCAAGAAGTATGTATCCCGTGACCAGGTTGTGATCGCAACCAAAGTTTATTTCAACGAAGGCAAGCTGTCGAGAGAAGCGATCTTGCGCGAGATCGACCTGTCTCTGAAACGGCTCGGGACAGACTATGTGGATCTGTATATCATCCACCGATTTGACTACGATACGCCGATCGAGGAAACGATGGAGGCGCTTGACAGCTTGGTCAAAGCGGGCAAGGTAAGAGCGCTTGGCGCTTCGGCCATGTACGGCTACCAATTCTACAACATGCAACTTGCAGCAGAGAGAAATGGCTGGACCCAATTCGTCTCTATGCAGAACCACTATAATCTGCTGTATCGCGAGGACGAACGCGAGTTGATCCCGATCTGCAAGCAGCAGAATGTCGCGCTTACGCCTTATAGCCCTCTCGCCGCAGGCAGGCTCTCACGCCTCGAATGGAAAGCGGACACCAAGCGCAGCCAAACGGATAAAACAGCCATGGCCAAGTATGACAGTACGCAGAAGAGCGATTACGGCATCGTGTTGCGTGTGCATGAGCTCGCAGCCAAATATGGTGCCACCATGACTCAGATTGCCCTAGCCTGGCAGTTTGCCAAGGGAGTAACATCGCCGATCATCGGTGCAACGAAGGCTCATTATTTTGATGATGCTGCGGGTGCGCTAGATGTCAAGCTCACCGAGGAAGATATCGCCTACCTGGAGGAGCTCTATGTTCCGCATCAAGTCGTTGGCGCCATTTGAGTATTCTTATCTGGATCAATGTAAGAGGGCGGGGTTCGTGTCAACCTGACATGAACCCCGTCCATCTGTCATACCTCCCCAATTGCGCGTGTTGTGTCATCATCAGTTGGTCATGGTGAGATGCTCGTAGGAGGCGGTTTGGCAGATGAAACTGGGGGGTTGACATAAGAGATTATTTATTATATTTTGGATATACAAAGTTGGATATATAAGGATGGGTAAAGAAATGGCCAGATTCGTCGTGCTGAGCATGCTGAGGATGAAAGAAATGCACGGATATGAGATGCAGAACCTGATCCAGACGAGCAAGATGGAGCAGTGGGCCAACCTGCTATCCGGATCCCTGTACCATGCACTGAACAATCTGGAGAAGGAAGGGAAGATCGAGACCGCCAGAGAAGAGAGAACAGGTGCCCGCATCCGCAAGGTGTATCGGATTACCGAAGAGGGAGAGAAGGAGTTCCAGGCTGAGCTGAGGAAGGCTCTTCTGTCTATGCCCGGCAGCCTGAAGTCGGACTTTGCCCTGGCGTTGCCCTGGATCACCCAGATCCCCCGTGAGGAAGCCCGCGAGCTGATTGAGCAGAATATCAGGCAGATCGAGCGGCATATCCAAGACTGGGAAGTCGGCCTGGAGATCAAGGGGAAGATGGACCCGCTCATCAAGCTCAGCCTGGAACACGGGATTGAGAAGATGAAGCTCGACATCGCTTATCTGAACAAGATCATGGCGATGCTGTGAGACACCAGAGATACCAAGCTGCCACCAGAGTCCTGAAGGACTTGTCGCCAGTGAAGTATTTCTACGGCCTAATATCCAAATTTGGATAACCAAAATAGGAGGTATAACATGAAGACGTTGATTCAGGTGAAGGATGCGGAGCTATCGTATGGAAGCAAGAAGGTGTTGAACCGGTTAAGCCTGGAAGTCAAGGAAGGGGAGGTGCTGGCCATCATCGGTCCCAATGGCGCGGGCAAATCCACGCTGATCGATGTCATGCTCGGGCTCAAGGAGGTGGATCGTGGCACCGTCACTCGCTGGACTGATAACTTGCGCGGCGCGATCGGCGTGCAATTTCAAACGCCGACCTTCTTCCCCGGCCTCGGAGCTTATGACAATGTGAAGCTGTTCGCAGCGGTCAATGGGAAGGCGGTCTCCAAAGTGGAGATCGAAGAGGTGCTCAGGCAATGTCAGCTGCAGGATGCGTCCGGTACAGACGCTTACCGGCTGTCGGGCGGACAGCAGAAACGACTCGCCATCGCCATCGCGTTGATCCACCGTCCGAGGTTGCTGATTCTGGATGAGCCGACGGCTGCGCTTGATCCTACGGCACGAAGTGAGATCAAGGCGATGATCGCCTCTCTGGCTGAGTCGGGCATGTCGGTGGTGTTCACATCCCACGATATGGTTGAAGTGAAGAGGTTGGCCGATCGCGTCGCATTTATCCTGAATGGGCGAGTGTGTGAAGAGGGAACGCTGGATAGACTGATGGCGGCTTATGCCACGGATGATCTGGACGAATTGTATGCGTTGATGCTTGAGAAAGGGAGAGTGCGGGTATGATGAAGACCGTTTTTGCATTGATGGCGAAGTCCATATACAAAGACTCCTATATGCTGGTCTGGTCGATCCTGTTGCCATTGGGCCTGTTCATCGGGCTGGGCATGTATCATGAAGCAGACGGTTACCGGCAGAATGTATTGATCGGAAGCATGCTGCTCAGCCTGGTTATGGGTGCGATCAACACCTCCGGCTTCTGGACGATGACGCAGCGCAGGCGGGGTGTATTCAAGCTGCTGAAACTGTCCATGCTGCCCATATCGAGGTTTATCCTGTGCTCCATTCTGGCACGCTTCATGATGTTTGTCCTGATTGCGGCGTTGTTGCTCCTGTCGGGGGGGTTGTTGTTTGGAATGACGATTGATGCGGGAGGGTTATTCGTTCTGCTGGCCTTGCTTGCTGTCGGCTCTGTATGTTTCACTTCGATCGGTTATGCGATTGCCAGCCACGCGAGGGACGAGGGGATGATGAACATGATGTCTACCATGTGCTCGTTCCCGATGATCTTCCTCAGTACGGCATTCTACTCGCTGGATCTGGCGCCGCAGTGGATTCAGTTTCTGGCCAAGCTCAACCCGTTCGAATATGCGGTCAGAATCGGAAGAAGCGCAATGTCAGGCGGAGTTGATGTGACATCGCTGATCGTGCTCATGCTGTTTGCAGCCGTGTGCACGGTGATGGCGGTCAAGACGTTCCGTTATGAGTAGCACAGGAATAGTCCGGCATCTTGCCTTGATATATGATTGGTGTAAATGGGGCAAAGCGGGTGATAACCTACGTTGATCCGGTAAGTTGCCAACGATGTGACGGTTTAGCCAGTCTCCTCCTCAATGGATTCGATCGATCGTTCGGACTACGATACACCCAAAGTCGGAATATCTCAAACGGGAAGTCGGAATCGGAGTAGTGTGCGGTTCAGATCCATTTTAAGATGGTGGTAGATGACAAGCACCCTGACACAGGTTGAGGAGGGGAAGGGCACATGCGTGAGAGCAAACTGCAAGCGGACATCAGATATGTGTGGAATGAGAACGGGCCGGTTCTCGGATATTCCGAAGGTTCAGGTGTACAGATCATAGAAGCAGATGGGCTGATGTTCAAGGATCTGAACAAGAATGGCCAACTGGACAAGTATGAAGACTGGCGGCTGCCGCCGGAGGAAAGAGCACGTGACCTTGCGTCCCGAATGTCGATCGAGCAGATCGCGGGGCTGATGCTCTACAGCAGCCATCAGGCCGTTCCGGCCAGCATGGGCTGGTTCCCCGGTACCTATGATGGCAAGCCCTACAGCGAAAGCGGTGCCGCACCGTCGGATCTGACGGATCAACAGATCAAGTTTGTAACGGATGACCATGTCCGCCATGTGCTGGTGACGAAGCTGGAGAGCCCGGAGGTTGCTGCCAGGTGGACGAACAATATCCAGGCGCTGGCTGAGAGCATCGGGTTTGGCATTCCGGTTAACATCAGTTCGGATCCACGGCATAGCGTAGATTCCTCGAAGGAGTTCAACGCCGGTGCTGGCGATGAGATCTCCAAGTGGCCGGAGAGCCTGGGGCTAGCAGCCACCTTCGACCCTGAGAATGCGCGCAAGTTCGGCGAGGTCGCTTCGCGCGAATACCGCGCCTTGGGGATTACGACAGCCCTGTCACCACAGATCGACATCGCGACCGAACCGCGCTGGTTCCGTTTCGGGATGACGTTCGGCGAGGACTCCCGGCTGGCGGCCGATATGGCGCGGGCGTATGTGGACGGCATGCAAACTTCAACAAGCGCCCGGGAGATCGCTGGTGGCTGGGGATACGACAGCGTCAATGCCATGGTGAAGCATTGGCCGGGTGGAGGAAGCGGAGAAGGGGGACGGGATTCGCACTATGGTGTCGGCAAGTACAACGTCTATCCAGGGAATAACTTCAAGGAGCATCTGATTCCATTCACGGAAGGGGCGTTCAAGCTCGACGGGCCAACCGCCATGGCTTCGGCGGTTATGCCCTATTACAGCATTTCCTATGGCCAGGACCAGAAGTACGGCGAGAACGTCGGCAATTCATACAGCACATATATGATCCATGACCTGCTTAGGACGGAGCATGATTATGACGGGGTGGTCTGCACGGACTGGGCGATCACGGATGATGAGGGCCCCGATATTTCGCAGATCTTCCCTGGAGGCCGTTGTTGGGGCGTGGAGGAGAACCATACCGTTGCCGAACGGCATCTCAAGATCCTGATGGCGGGAGTGGACCAGTTTGGAGGCAACAACGAGATCGCGCCTGTGCTGGAAGCTTACCGCCTCGGATGCGAGAGGTACGGAGAAGCATATATGCGTGCCCGGTTCGAGCAGTCGGCTGTCCGTTTGCTGATGAATATGTTCCGACTGGGACTGTTCGAGAATCCCTATCTGAAAGCGGAGGACTCCGCCGCAATCGTTGCTTGTCCTGAGTTCATGGCGGCAGGTTACGAGGTGCAACTCAAATCGATCGTGATGCTCAAGAATGCAGGCGGGGTATTGCCTCTTCAGAAAGGCAAGAAGGTCTACATTCCCAAACGTTACCGCCCAGCCAGCACTGACTGGTTCGGCACACCGACGCCGGAGTACGTGCGCGATCCGGTGAACCTCGATGTCGTTCGCCGTTACTTCGATGTCACAGAGGATCCGGATGAAGCGGATTATGCGCTCGTCTTCATCGAGAGTCCGCATATCACGAAGGGCTACAGCAAGGAGGACCGGGAAGCGGGCGGCAACGGCTATGTACCGATCAGCTTGCAATATCGGCCTTACACCGCGGAGCATGCGAGGGAGATCAGCATCGCAGGTGATCCGCGCGAGGGATCGAACCGCAGCTATCGGGGCAAGACCGTTACTGTGCCAAATGCCTCTGATCTGGATGCGGTGCTGGAGACCAGGAAGAAAATGAAGAACAAGCCGGTTATTGTCTCCATCCTGCTCGCGAATCCGGCGGTCATGGCGGAGTTTGAAGGAGCTGCCGACGCGATCATCGCCCACTTCGGCGTGCAGGACTCGGCGCAACTGGACATTCTCACCGGGGCAGCCGAACCTTCCGCGCTGTTGCCGATGCAACTGCCCGCACACATGAAGACGGTGGAGGAGCAGTTTGAGGATGTCGCCCATGACATGGAGGTGTACGTGGATTCCGAAGGCAACCGATATGACTTCGGTTTCGGACTGAACTGGAGCGGGCGTATACAGGACGACAGGACGGCCAGGTACGTCAGAAGAACATAACATAAATCGGAAACGGCGCAAGGTTCCATTCTTGCGCTGTTTTTTGTGGATAAATACGATATATTTCTTTACTACCGAAAGTATACTGTGGTATATTATCGGTAGTAGTAAAATGGATAATGGAGGTAGATGAAATGTATCGTTCTGGTGTGAGTGTCTGGTACAATGTCGCCAACCTGGAGCGCACACTCGACTTCTACTCTGGTAAGCTGGGGTTCGAGGTGATCTTCCACGATCCGGAGAATGGCATGGCGATGGTCAATACAAATACGAAAGATTGTGTGATTGGCTTCTCGGAAGCGGAGGTAGTTGAACCGGCGACTTCTTCAACGGTATTTGAAGTGGTCAATATAGAAGAGGCGATGAAGCAACTGGAAGAGATCGGGGTTTCTTTCATCGGAGAAGTGGAGCATATTCCCGGAATGGCTAAACTGGCAACCTTCGTCGATCCCGATGGCCATAATCTGATGCTTGCGGAGACGCTCGCAGAACTGTGACTGTGAACAAGGAACAACAGGTTCTGAGGCTCAGCCGTGAATTGACCGGGCAATGGACTTTGCCGATCTTGCTGGCCTTAGAGAAGAACGGAGGTCGGTTCACGCCTCTGCAGAACAAGTTGAACATCGCACCTTCAAGGCTCAGCTCCAACCTGAAGAAGATGGTGGAGGATGGGCTGCTCATCCATCTCTCTCCCGCCGAGAGACGCCATCCGCTCTTGCCCGAATATGTGCTGACCGACAAAGGACGACTCTATCGCGAAGCTGCCCGTGCGGTTCAACTCAGCGAGCAGCAGATCGGTCGCGGCCGATTGTCTGATAAAGTGTGGGGCTTGCCGATTCTGCTGACGATCGGGTATAACCATACGAGATTCCAGGAAATTCGGCAATCACTGGAAGGCATCACACCGCGTATCTTATCCATGCGGCTGAACGAGTTCCATGAGGATGGCTTGATCTTTAAGCAGATCAAGGATGAGCCACGTCCGACCTTCCTGTATCTGTTGGAGAAGCAGGTGCAACGGCCGATTCGCCAGTTGTCGCTGGATCTGGCTTCACTGGTATGACACGGGCATGCCAGCTCGCAGACCGAGATTGGGCCGCAGGTGATTCCAAGAAGCAGGATACCACTTCATCTTGCATCGAGAATGACCGCGGCTCTTATCGTTCATGCCTCTGCGCCATCCCATTCTCTATCGCTTCGAATACAGAACCACCCTTCTTCACGGTTACCCGAATCAGTTGGATGAGGGCATCCCTGTCCAGGTTGAGTTGGTTAAGCCAAGCCATGGCTTCTGCAGTCTCCGGTTCATGCTTGGCTCCCCAAGCCGACAATTCCAATAGAACCGGGATAAAATCCAACCCCGCGTCAGTCAACTCGTATATGTCCTTTCTGCCGTCTGAGGGGTGGGGCCTTTTGGTGATTAGTCCCATGGCCACCAGTCGCGATAAACGATTGGTTAATATGTTCCTCGCAATTCCCTCATCGGATTCGAGAAATTCCCCAAATGTTCTCTTCCCGGCAAAAATCATATCTCTGATAATCAACAACGACCACGAGTCACCGATCACTTCTAAGGAAAATGAGATGGGACAATTTGAACGGCGCTTGGAAAGCATGATCATCCGGTCCACTCCTTGACTTTTTCTTCCTGGGAATATTATACTTATTTTGGTTTCAAAATGCAACTGAATTGGAGGCGGATAAAGTGACTTATTTGTTTGTCTATCGGGGTGGAGTTGTGCCACATGATCAGATTGATCAAAATATCAACGAACTATGGAAATGGCTGGACGAGCTGAGGGGGAATGGGTATGAGAAAGTACGTTTCGCAGGACATGGCCGGAAAACGGTATCGCGTGATTCAGTAGATGAGTATCAAGGCGATATATTCGGGATATCGATCGTGGAGGCGGACTCGTTGGAAGATGCGGTCTCGCTTACAGCGCGTTGGCCAGAATTCCAATACGGAGGAAGAATTGACCTCTTCGAATCATTGGCTGTTGACTTCCCGTTCTCCGGTTCAACGCCATATATCATCAAGTTGTTTGCTGATCTTAGAAAGCAAATTTTGAATACAGTGCTCGAACTGCCGATAAGCAAATTCAACCGAATCCCACAAGGTTTTCACAATAACCTGCACTGGCAGCTCGGTCATGTGCTGACAATCGCGGATGAGTTGGTCTTTACTCTCTCGGGAGCCGCATCCAGATTACCACCCAACTATAAAACCTACTTCGCATCAGGAACGAATCCTCGACAGTGGGCAGATCATCCCCCGCAACCGGATGTGTTACTGAGAAACCTGGAAGAGCAAATGGAGAATATATGTAAGGAGTATGGCGGCAAATTAACACAACCAGTTGATGATCGTGCCAATTTCCTGGAAGCAAGGACAGTCGGGGAACTTTTTCAGGTATTGATTGCTCATGAAAGCCTGCATCTCGGTGTCATCAATGCGATGACAAGGCTTGTTTGACTGATGGATGATTCCTCCACATGCCGATCAAGTGATTGGGATGAAGTGGCAGAGAGTGACGCGTTTGTATGGTCGAAAACAGGTTCCGAATCGAAGCAAAAGTTGACACATGTCACCTTGATTTGATGACAGTGCACAATGTTGCGGGAGCCTCATGGCTGTTATGATTCAAGTATAGAAAAGATCAAACAGTACGAGGTGAACGGAAATGAAAGATATCAAGTGGGGAACTCCGGTAAGTCTGGCATGTCTCGGGGTGTTCTTAGGCGGTTTGGGTGTATTCTTCGATGCCATCTGGACGAACTTCATCAAGTAATCGTAGATGTAGACAGGATCAGAGATAAGTGAAGCTCCTCCTTGGAATGACAGGCAGTCGCATGGAGGAGCTTTGTACATCGGTGATCTCTACATTGCTCCCCTACGAACCTCACATTTTTCCATATTATAGTCATGGATTGATGCCGCTTAAATAGAGTTGAGGGAACGAAGACCAGTTAGATGGAAGCGATGATCGGCACCAACCTCCCGCAGGGCGAATACACTGCTAGGGACGATTAACCAGATGGGAGCGATGGGGTGTGTATATTCAATATCCATATGGATTCTATGGTTTTCAGCATGGCGGCTGGCAGCCGGGCTTCGGATACGCTTATCGCCAGGTTCAACCGGTTGTGGTCAGCAGCGCCTTCGGGGATGTTACCGGCGACAGGGTGCCCGATCACGTCTATTTGACAGCAGTTCAGTCAGATGATCCTGCCAGCGCTTATGTGACGCAGATCACCCTGCATATCCAGGACGGGGCGACGAGGAGAGTTTATGAGATCCCCTTGAACAAAGACGGCAATGCCGGGTACAATCCCGCCTTGTTCCTGGGGGATTTCACCGGCGACGGGGTCCAGGACATCATGATCACGATCGATTCCGGCGGTTCTGGAGCATTTACCTATGATTACATCTACTCGTTTGTGGGCCATCGTGCGAGGTTGTTGTTCGACTACAACCAATATAACGAGCAGAATACGTACACGGTTACGTATATGGATCAATATAAGGTCAAAGTCGTAAGTCCGGCCACCGGGCAAACATATCTGATCGATATCAGCGGCCGCGGCAGTGAGTATCTGTCCCAGATCTATAACGCCGATGGCACCTTGAAAGAGCCGATTCAAGGATGGGCAGATGGCGTCAGCGGCTTCTATCCGGTGGATATTGACCGCAACGGCGTATATGAAGTTCGAACCTATCAACAGTTGAGCGGATTGTATCATGCAGACTCGCTGGGGTACGTGGTCAATACCCTGCAATGGGATGGCAACAAGTTCGGCATCTCGCAACAGTGGCTGGCGATCTTTGGCTCGGGTCAATAATCCATAAGGAAACACCTTCGACCATCGAACCAGGTTGGGGGTGTTTTTCGATCGATTGGGCATATAAAACTCGTAAATAACGAATCTACGTTCCATCATCATCTGTATAATGAAGGAATCCTGCGAAATAGCGGAATCACGTTCCGTTGCGTCTTTCAGAAATATCGTTATCCGGTAACTGGCTGTCGCGAGCGTCCTGATGGACTAGGCGGCAGCCGGTTATTTTTTTATAATGGGAGCTGGACACACGCACAAGAAGGAGGTGGACGGAATGCCGAAGGGGTCTGTGCTGGTCGTCGACAATGAGCCTGACCTGCTGGAGTTGCTTCGCATCCATCTGGAGGATGCCGACTTCCAGGTGACGCTGGCAACCTCTGGCCAGGAAGCTCTGCAATGGTTGGACAAGCATCATGTAGACCTTATTATCCTGGATATTATGCTGGAGGATATGAACGGTTTCGAAATCTTGCAGCACGTTCGCAGTCAACGAATCGAGATTCCCGTTCTGCTGCTGAGTGCCAGACAGGAAACGGAGAGCAAAGTATACGGGTTCCATCTGGGGGCGGATGACTATGTCACCAAGCCATTCAGTCCGTCTGAGCTGGTAGCCCGCGTACAAGCGCGCCTTCGCCGTTCCTACCATGAACAGGCCATATCCGGTACCGTCCCGCTGACTTATGGTCCGTTCACGCTGTACAAGGACTCCCAACTCGTCTACAAGCATCAGACTCCGATCTCTCTGTCCGAGAAGGAAGCGGGACTGCTGTATGCGTTGATGAAGCGTCCCAACCAAGCGATAGCCAAGATGGAACTGTTCGAGCAGGTGTGGGGCCATCATCGATACAGCGAAAATTCCCTGAATGTCTACATCAATTATCTGAGGAGGAAAATAGAGGACGACCCCAGGCTGCCCAGATACATACAGACCGTCTGGGGGCTTGGTTATCGATTTACGTTGCACACCGATTTCGCAGAAGAATGAGGCCGGCCGCGTCTAAGCCCAGCTCGTCATCTGCTCGCCACTACAAAATCTTCTTGATGGAGACGGTGAGATGCTCCGTCAGATCCATGAAGGTATCCTGCTTCGGCTTGCCGGACTCGTCATACAGAATCTCCACAATCGGTCTCCCCAGGGGCTTGTCCTCCGTCTTCACCACGATGCCTATGCATTGGTTGGACAGTTCCACCATGCTCCCCACGCTATAGACCGGGATGATCTCCAGGAAGAACGGTATGATCGCAGGATCGAAGAAGGTTCCCCCCGCGCCCAGAATGTATTCCATCGCTTCCAGCGGCTCGTATTTCTGCCTGTAAGGCCGAGGCATCACCAGCGACATATAGACGTCGCAGATGCTGACGATTCTCGCCAGCAGATCAATCCCATCCTTGCTGATCTTGTTCGGATATCCAGTGCCATCATAGCGTTCATGGTGCTGATAGGCCACTCTGGCAATCTCTTCATCGAAAATTTCTTTCAACGTGTTATAGCCGATGACCGTATGCTCCTCGATGACTCGTTTCTCCTGTTCATCGAACTGCCTGTTTGCCGCTAACAGCCTGCGATCAATCCAGAAGTTTCCGATATCATACAGCAAGGCTCCGATCGTCAGATTGTTCAACTGCTTGTTGTCCAGCCCCATCTTCTGCCCGATCACAATCGCCAATGTGGCGACCTGCACCGCTTTGCTCAGCGCATGCTCTCCGGACAATCTGACTTTCATCAGCCCGTCCAGCACGGCGGGGATCTGGATCACCGAGTTCAATTGCAGCAGGATCTCACGCATCATCTGCGGGTCGATACCTGGTGCGATCAGGATCTTGCGGCATAGTGAGGGTAGTTCGGAGAGCAGGTCCTTGTGGAATGATGCGATATATTTGGGGCGAATCTGCACGGGGCGGTCGACCTTGACGCCTCTGGACAATCGTTTGACTTCGATAGGTTTGATCTCCGGGGCGGACTCGGATAAGGATACGTCCACGTTCTTGATGCCGTGGCGCCTCAACCAATGAATATAGCTTTCGGTCAGGGAGACGCCCTTCTTGATCAACAGTTGTCCGCTTGCCCCATAAATGTCGTTATTCACGGTCATACCAGGCTTCAGGTCATGGATACTTACTACTTTCTTCATAGTCCTCATCCTCTGTGTTAGGCCAAGCAGGCACTGTGTTTTCGACACCATTTTACCATTTTCTCATACAGGAAATCATTAAAAAATTCTTAAAATCTGGGCATTTTAGTTCAAATTCCCTAAGAATATAGCTATAATTTCGTTAATTCTGAACGAGGGGAGCAGACAGGATGAGTTTGCGGTCCAAGTTGGCATTGGTCGTGATCGGCAGCGTGTTGGTCACGATTGTCCTGCTGGTCAGCCTGCTTTTTGTCTTCTCTAGTGCCTTCCTGCAAGGCTACACGCATGTCGATTTGCGTCAGATTAGCCAGGAAGCGGAGCAGCAGTTGCGGCGGCTAAACGAGTGGAGTGAGGAAGCTGCGCGGGAGGTGCTGGAGCAACTTGCGGTGAAGTATGAGGAGGTGGAGATGGAACTCCTCTCGCACGATGGGTCGCTGCTCTATTCTTCCGCGGGCAGGACGGGTGCGTACTCGTTTGGGGAGCTGGCCGACCGGTTCATCGATCAGCCCTATAATCTGTTTCGAGGCGAGGACGTCCATATGATGTATCATCTCGATTCGGGACTTAAGCGGCATTACCTCCTGTTGTCCGTAGCCGGAGAATCGCTCATGAATGTCCAGATTTATCTGTATTTCAATCAATACTCGTCGATTCCGTTCCTCTTCATCCCGTTGCTGCTTATCATCCTGCTGCCGACTCTGTTCGTGATCGGCTTTATCATCCGGGTGAACCACCGGATCAAGAGGCTGAATGCCGCCATGCAGCAGGCCGATCTGAATCATCTGTCGATCCATGTCGATGACGAGTCGAAGGATGAGATCGGCCAACTGGCCAGCCTGTTTAATGCGATGTCGGACAAGCTGTCCCGGCAGTTTGCTCACATCCGGCAGATCGAGAAGTCTCGCCAAGCGTTGATCTCCAACCTGTCCCATGATCTGCGGACTCCGCTTACGTCCATCAAAGGTTATGCTGAGACGCTGCAGCTTGGGACATCGGCCAGCATGAACGATCAGCACAGATACTCCACGATCATCGTGCAACGTGCCGAATATATGGAGCATCTCCTGAATCAATTGTTTGAGATCGCCTTGCTGGATGAACTGCCCGCTGCACTCCGTCAGGGGAATAGCAACATCTCCAAGCTGGTGCAGACCATCGTTATGGAGTATGCCTACATCTTGGAAGACAAGAAGATCGTCCCGGATGTTCAGATTCCGTCTGCTGCGGTCTGGGTGAACTTGGACGAGCGGGAGGTCCATCAGGTGGTGCGCAATCTGGTGGAGAATGCGATCCAATATGGCGGAGAGGGCCATTATCTTGGCATCTGCCTTCAGGAGCGTGATGAACATGTGGCCCTGATCGTCCGCGACAAGGGGAAGGGCATCCCAGCGGAGGAGCAGGAGAGAATCTTCGAGCGCTTCTACCGCCTCGACAAGGGGAGAAGAAGCGATGGCATGGGGTTGGGCCTGGCGATTGCCAAGGAGATCGTGGAGAGGCATCGCGGCCGGATCACGTTGACCAGTGTGCCATTTGTCTTAACGGAGTTCACCGTCGAGCTGCCGCGCCGTCCATCCAGTCAGCTCGAAGTTGTGGCCAATTGAATGCCGGATGATCGTGATCGATTGATGATGGGTGAAATATGCCGTTGTGAACCCTGCGCAGAGGCAAATCACCCGTCGGCGAAAGTTTATGTGCACGTTAAGTTACTTCTCATGATAAGATAAAGACGGACCGTCCAGACAGGACGTGTCCGTCTTGCTGTTGTTCGCTCCGTTCGCAAGTTCTGACGGCCTTTAGTCAGTTTGGATATGGATGTTAAGTTGATTGATTGGACAGCTTCGGCTTTATGACAAATGGACAAGGAGATAGATCGATGTCGCTAGCCAGACTGAACAGCACGTTGGAGAAACTCATGCCCCTGATCACGCCAACCAGCGTGTTGATCGGCTTCCTGTTGTCCCAGACCCTGTCGCCGTATACCGGGTGGGTGCCATGGATATTCGCCATCATGACGTTCTCGGGTAGCCTTAGCATGAATTTTCAAGATCTGCGGCGTGTGCTGCAGCATCCGCTGCCGATCGTGCTCTTCCTGATTATCATTCATGCGCTTATGCCGCTCGCCGCCTGGCTGGTGGGCAGCGTCGCCTTCCCAGACGATGCCTTGATGGTAACCGGGCTGATCCTCCTGCTGGCGATTCCGACCGGAATCATTAGCTTCATGTGGGTGTCGATCTATCGTGGGAATATTGCCCTTACGCTGACGATGATCCTGATCGATACGATACTGTCGCCGTTTCTTGTGCCGACGGCCCTCTCTGCCCTCGTGGGCACCAAGGTTAAGATCGATGTGCTCGGAATGATGACTGGCCTGTTCTGGATGATCATCGTGCCGTCCATGATCGGGATGTTGCTGAACCAATGGACCCAAGGAAGGATTAAGACCAGCGTCGGGCCTGTACTGGCGCCATTCTCGAAACTCGGCATCGCTTTGGTCGTGTCCATCAACAGCTCGGCCATCTCCGGCTATATCACCGAGTTCTCGATGGAGCTAGTTTATCTGTTCCTCATCTGTGTCATCGTCGTCTCCTGTGGCTATCTGATCGGATACGGCTCATCGAAGCTGCTTAAGTTCGGTCAGGATGTCGATGTGACCATGACGTTCAACTGCGGGATGCGCAACATCAGCGCCGGGGCGGTGCTGGCCATCACCTATTTCCCGCCGCAGGTGGCGATGCCCGTCATCATCGGCATGTGCTTCCAGCAGATGATGGCTTCCCTGTTCGGCTTCACGCTGTTCCGCAGGAGGCTAAGCGAAGCAGAGCCGAAGCTGGCGATCGATACGGGTGCGCATAAAGCGCTGAAGTCGTAGCGGAATGCCGCTCAGCCGCAGACCTGATATGTCGAACGCTCGACGGACAACAGCCCTTCCGATTCCTCGCAGGAAGCCGGAAGGGCTGTGTTTGTTCCAATCAGATCTTGAATTGTTCGATCAGTTCTTGCAGTTCTTCGGCCAGGTGCGACAGCGTCTCGGATGAAGCGGCGATCTCCTCGATGGTCGCGAGCTGTTCTTCGGAGGCTGCGGATGTCTCTTGGGTGGCTCCCGTCACTTCGCCGGAGATCTGGTTAACAGCCCGGACATGCTCGACCATAATGGCATTCTGCTCCGTCAGGAGCTTCACCGACTGCGTGACCTCATGGATCGCTTCACTGACCGATTCGATCGAGTGGCGGATGCCGCCGAAGGATTGGTTCAACGCTTCGATCGTTCCCACGCCTTCGCTGACGGCTTCCGCAGCGCGCTGTCCGGAAGAGACGACCTGATCGGTTTCCTGCTGAATCTCACCGATGATCGCGCTGGTCCGATCAGACGATATCCGGGTCTGCTCGGCCAACTTGCGGATCTCGGTCGCCACAACGGAGAAGCCGCGGCCATGTTCGCCGGCACGTGCGGCTTCGATCGAAGCGTTCAGCGCGAGCAGGTTGGTCTGGTTCGCTATCGATTTGATCTGCTCGATGATCTCGCCGATCTCGGCCGACTTCGTCGCCAGACTGTTGATCGACTGGGCGGTAACCGAGATCGTATCGGAGATGTTTTTCATCTGAGATGTGACCTGATCCACCATCTTCGTGCCGTTGATGGACTGTTCGATGGCCTGCTGTGAGCGAATCAGCATGTCGTCGCAGCTCCGGTCGATCCGCTCGATATGAACGGAACCATCGTTCATCGCTCTTGTTACCTCATGCAGACTGACGGACTGTTTCTCTGCTCCTTCTGCCGTCTTCTGGGCCAACTCAGCGACCTGCTGGATAGCCGAGGTGCTCTGCTGGGAACTTGCCGTCAACTGTTCGGAGGAACTGGCGACCTGCTGGCTGGCATCGGCCATCATGGTCACCAACTTGTGCAGGCTATGCTTCATCTGATTCAACCCGTCTGCAAGGTGGGCCAGCTCATCCTTGGATTTAATCGTGATATCGTCCACAGCCAGATTGCCTTCGGCGATTTGCTCCACGTATTTCATCGCTCGGATGATGTTCCTGGAGATATAGTTGCTGAACAGCAGACTGATGGCGATCCCGATCAAGATGACGATGATCCCGCCCGCCAGAAGTATGGTGCGCAACTGCTGGTTGCTGCTCTCGCTGCGGGAGATCAGCTCCTGGGCATAAGCTTCATTGATTTTGACGAGCGTATGCAACTGATCGACCGCGCTCTGGAACAATGGGCCGCCGATCTTCAGCCCTTGAGCCGCCATGCTGTAGTTGCCGTCTGTGATTAAGCCGATGTTGATTCTGACCCGTTCATCGAATTTGGCCCATAACTCCACGAATTGCTCAAAAACTTGAAGCACCTCTTCATCCATCACGAAGCTGGAATATTGCTCCGACACGAGCTTGATCTGCTCCAGGTTGTCTGCCGCTTTGGCGGTATAGGAGACATCCTCGTTCATCACAGCTTGCAACATGGCCACGCGGGTGTTCTGGGTGAGCTCCTCCAATTGTACGAGGGTTGCGGTTGGGCGAAGCCCGTTATCATACAGTTGTTCGCTGGCTTGCTTGACGGTATCCATCCCGAACAGGGCAAGCACGATCAGCACCAGCAGCAGGAAAATGACCGAGAAAAATGCGACGAATGTTTTCTGACGAATACTCATATCTTTATGCCAACTCCAATGCGTCTAATCTTACAGATGACTCCTCATAAACAGGTAGAAAAAACGAAGACCATCCAGCGGAATGGCCTTCGCAAACGGGTTGCTGTATGGATACTAGCAACCGCCAACTTTTTATTCAAACACAGCAACCAAGCGGCCTTTGACTTCGTGTCTCTTCAGTTTCTCGAGACCTTCCGGAATTTCATCGAACGAGATGGTGGTAAGTTGCGGTTTCAGCTTGCCTGTGGCGAAGCAGTCGTATACCCCCTTCAGATCTTCGTTCGTTCCGCCGTTGCTGCCGAGCAGCTTGAGTTCTTTGGTAATGAGCAGATATGTGTTTACTTCAGTTTGCAGTTTGCCCATGCCTACGACGACCACCGTGCCTTTCGCCTTAACAGCTTCCAGCGCATCGGATGTGGTTTGGCCGAAGCCAGCGAAGTCGATGATGACGTCGCACTCTGCTTCTTTCATATCAAGCACGTTGTTGTATACTTTCTTACAGCCCAGTTCTTCAGCCAGCTTGATCGCCGCCTCGGATACGTCAGCCGCATAGACTTCACAGCCCTTGATCATCGCCATCTGGACAGCGAATTGACCAAGTCCGCCAACGCCGATGATGCCGACCTTCATGCCCGGTTTGGCTTGTCCGATGGAGAAGAGTGCATGGTACGAAGTCAGGCCGGCATCCGTTGCGGCAGCGCCTTCGATGAACGATACATTGTCAGGGAGTTTGACGCAATTCTTGGCAGGTACGCGAGCGATATTCGCATAGCCGCCGTCATAGTTGTAGCCTGCTGCTTCACGCGTCTCCTGATCGAGCGGATTAACACCTACGCGGTCGCCAACCTTCAGCTCCGTCACACCCTCACCAACTTCGATCACGACGCCGGCAAATTCATGTCCCATGATGACAGGACCGTTCGGGAACAACGGCATCCAGCCCGGATCTTGCAACGCTGCAACGTCGGAGTGGCACAGTCCTGCTGCCTTGACTTCGATGACAACATGGTTCGGGGTAGCTTTCGGGTCTTCTTTCTCGACCAGCTTCAGTGGAATATTCGTTCCTGTAAATAACCAACCCTTCATGCGATTACCTCCCTGGATCTTGTGGTGGAACTATATGACCAGTGTATACGGCAGGCGGGAGAGGTTCAATCCAGTTGCCAGAATCATGTCCAAACTTTCAAATGATTGTGTCGAATCACGGAAATTTACACCCATAAACCGGTTGGAAGAGACGTTTTTCTGTAACGCGACTATTAAATGGATGATCTGGTATCGTCATGTCAGGTGATCACGGGGAATACAGTCAGAAAATGAGAGTGGATTAGCATACTTGCAGGAAGGTTGCAGTGATATATGTCACGGCTTAGGCATAAGTGCTTGATGTGATCGTGTTGGCAATGGTCAAACGGGATATGGAGAGCCCTCTTCTATGCCAAGCCGGATAATGGTTTGCTGTCCATCGGGCCAGAAGCGCATGATCAAAAATCAAAAAATGGATAAAAAGGAATTGACAAGGGGAAAATGCCATAGTATATTAAACACATCGATAAACTTGGATATAGATAAAGCCGACTGGATCACTAGAGGCTCTCGATTGCATCACCGTATGCGATTGGGAGCCTCTTGTGTTAGGTCGGGAGAATGGAGGGTGAGAAACGGGTGGCGGAGAAGATTCGCATCGAACGTCTGACGAAGCAATTCGAAGTGCGGGATAAGAACAACAAACAAGGGCTCAGCACCTTTACCGCAATCGAGGCGATTGATCTGGTAATCCACGAAGGCGAGTTTCTGACGATCGTCGGGCCGAGCGGCTGCGGCAAGTCGACCCTGTTGGATCTGCTCGCCGGATTGTCAACGCCAACGAGAGGCCGCATCCTCATCGACGGTCGGGAAGTGACCGGACCAGGACTGGACCGCGGCATCGTGTTTCAGCAATATGCGTTGTTCCCATGGAAAACCGCGCGCGGGAATATCGAGTTCGGGCTCGAGGCCAAGGGTGTGCCGCGGTCGGAGTGGAAGGCGTTGACGGACCATTACCTGGAGCTGGTTGGCTTGCAGAACTTCGGAGATCGGTATCCGCACGAGCTCTCAGGCGGGATGAAGCAGCGGGTGGCGATTGCACGCAGCCTGGCCTTTAATCCGGATGTGCTCCTAATGGATGAGCCGTTTGCGGCCCTTGATGCCCAGACGAGGGAGATGTTGCAAACGGAACTGCTGCGTATCTGGGAGAAGACGAAGAAGACGATCATCTTCATCACCCACGGAATCGATGAAGCGGTTTATCTGGGGCAGCGGGTCGTTGTGCTTACGCCGAATCCGGGGCGGGTGAAGCAGATCGTTGAAGTTCCGCTGAGCAGTCGGCTGGCGGATGTTGATCTGAAGTCAAGCCACGACTTTGTAAGGATCCGGCGGGAAGTGTGGAATCTGCTGCACGAGCAGGAGTACCAGGGAGCTTACATATGAAAGGAGGGTTGGCCATGAACGTCGTTCAAGAAGTCGACAGGAAGCTGGGGCAAGCACAGGTTCCAGCGGTGAAGAAGCAGCATACCGGCGTAGGAGGATGGTTGAAAAAGTCGATCATCATCATCGTGTTTGTGCTTGTATGGGAAGCATTGCCGCTACTTGGATGGGTGGACCAAGCGTTCTTCCCGCGGTTTACCGAAGTGGCGGCAACATGGTGGGAACTGCTTCTGAATGGTGAACTATGGCGGCACTTCAGCGCAAGCATCATTCGCTCGGCAGCAGGCTTCGGTTTGGCTCTGGGAACGGCGATACCGCTGGGGCTCTTGATCGGCTGGTATCCGCTCGCGCGGGATCTGTTCACGCCGATCCTTGAGCTGTTTCGCAATACTGCGGCACTTGCACTGTTGCCCGTGTTCATCCTGTTCCTCGGGATCGGAGAATTGTCGAAGGTGGCGATCATCCTGTTCGCCTGCACGTGGCCGGTCCTGCTCAACACGATCTCTGCGGTCAAAAATGCCGATCCGCTGCTGATCAAGTCGGCGCGTTCGATGAACATACCTTCGATCAAGCTGTTCTATAAGGTTATCGTTCCGGCTTCGGTACCCACGATCTTCACCGGTATCCGAATGGCGGGAACTGGGGCGATCCTGGTGTTGATTGCGGCGGAGATGGTGGGAGCGAAGGAGGGTCTGGGGTACTTCATCACCTATACCCAGTACAACTTCCTGATCCCGGAGATGTATGCGGGCATCTTGACCATATCGGTGCTCGGGCTGATCATCAATCAATTGCTCGTCAGCCTGGAGCGGCATTTCTCAAGATGGAAGCAATAACCGAAGATGCACACATAACAGGAGATCGGATGAGGAGTGAGGGAGGAGACGGCATGAGGAAAGGACCCATCGTCGCGGCTTTGGCGCTCATGATGATCTTGCTTACGGCTTGCAACAGCGGCAAGGCAGCAATCGAGGAAGAGAATGATGGCAACGTCATCCGGTATCAGACAAGCCGGTCGAATATGAATTTGATCGAACTGGCTAAAGATCTCGGATATCTGGAAGGCATCCGGTTGGTGGAACTCGGCGACAGCAAGGGAGGCACGGAGAGCATCCACCTGGTCGGGATCGGGGAAGTGGATGTTGGATCATCCTTTAACGGCGCGATCATCAAGGCATATGCCAAAGGCGTGGAACTCGTATCCGTCGTCAGCAACTACGGCAGTGATGATGTGACCAATCTCTCGGCTTTCGTGCTGGAGGATAGCCCGATCCGGGAACCGAGAGACCTGATCGGCAAGAAAGTCGGTGTCAATGTTCTGGGGGCGCATCTCGAGTTTGTGACGGTTGAATATCTGAGGCAGGCAGGCTTGTCCAAAGAAGAGATCAGCCAGGTGATGTTTGTGACGATACCGTCAACCAGCGCTGAACAGGCCTTAAAGGCCGGACAACTGGATGTGGTTCTGTTGAATGGAGTGGCCAAGGATGGGCTGCTGGAGCGAGGCGGGGCGAGGGAGTTATTCTCGGATGTTGATGTCATGGGACGTCACTTCAACGCAGGTACTTATTTCTTCACGCGCAAGTTTATCGAGCAGAAGCCGGAGTTGGCCCGGCAATTTGCAGAGGCGATCGCAAAGACGATCGAATGGTCCCGGGAAACGCCGCGTGAAGAGGTGATCGCCCGCATGGAGAGGATCATCCGGGATCGTGATCCCAATGAATCTGTAGATAACCTGAAGTATTGGAAGAGCTTCGGCATCGTTACACCGGGAGGCGTGATCCAGGATGAAGATTTTCAAGTCTGGATCGACTGGCTCGTGGAACATGGAGAATTGGAAACCGGCTCAGTCACGCCCGAGGATCTGTATACGAACGAATTCAACCCCTATGCCAAAAATTTTTTCAAATAAATATAAGTAAACAGAGATGAAAAGGAGGAAACCAATCATGTCAAAAAGACAAATGAAACTGGGAGCATTCTTCATGTTGCCTGGCCAGCATGTGGCTAGCTGGCGGGCGCCGCAGACCGAAAGCCATCGAGCCTGGACGCTGCCTTATCTGGCGGAACTGGCGCAGATAGCGGAACGTGGCAAATTCGATACGATCTTCTTCGCAGACGCATACGGCGAAGATGTGCAAGAGCATTCTCCTTCGAGCTGGAAGCTGGACCCGCTCATCGTCATCACCGCACTGGCTGCCGTAACCAAACATATCGGCCTGACGGCGACCGTATCCACTACATACAACGAGCCGTACCAGGTGGCGAGACAGTTCGCAGCGGTCGATTATCTGTCAGGCGGAAGGGCGGCGTGGAATGTCGTCACAACGAGCAATGCCGATGCAGCCGCATTGTTCGGCAAAGACCAGCACCTGCAACATGCGATCCGCTACAAACGGGCGGAAGAGTTCGTGGACGTGGTGAAGAAGCTGTGGCATTCCCGTGAGTTGGAATCGCTGGTCATCAACAAGGAGACCGGGCAGTTTTATAACTTGGATCATGTTCATCGCGTTGAACATGACGGCGAATTCTTCAAGGTGCATGGCTATCTGGACGCGACAGCGACGCCGCAGGGGCATCCGGTCATCGTGCAGGCTGGGTCTTCCGAACCGGGCAAGGAACTGGCGGCCAGGACGGCGGAGGTCATCTTCACGGCATGGCAGACGCTGGAGGATGCACAGAAGTTCTATCGCGACGTGAAAGGCCGTCTGGCCAAGTACGGACGCCGCAAGGATGAACTTCTGATCATGCCGGGCGTGTTTATCACGGTAGCGAAGACCGAGGAGGAAGCGCGAGCCAAACAGAAGCAATTGAACAGCTATATCCTGCCGGAGGTGGGATTGCAATATCTGTCACGCTTCCTGGGCGTGGATGTCTCCAAACTGGACCCGGACGGCCCGATACCGGAGCTCGCCGAGTATACCCTGGACCGTACGGACCCGAGGATTCGGGCGAATATTATCAAGGGCATCGCGGAGAGACACGGTTACACGAAAGTTCGTGAACTGTATGAACATATCGCGGGAGCCCGCGGACATCGTGAGATCGTCGGCACGCCTCAACAGATCGCTGACTACCTGCAGGAATGGTTCGAGAATGAAGCGGCGGACGGTTTCAACATCATGCCTCCTACCTTCCCGCAAGGACTCCAGGACATCGTTGACCTGGTCATACCGGAGCTGCAGCGGCGCGGTCTGTTCCGCACGGAGTACGAGGGCAAGACGTTGCGCGAGAACCTTGGGCTGCCGAAGGGTACGTATCCTCATCAAGCGACAAATATTCCATATCAGCAACGCGAGATCGGTTAAACCATCTTCGATGATTCGAGGCTGTCCAGCAAGGGTTGATGGATACGGGCCTGCTGGTAGCCTCCTTGGCCAAGTAGGCTGTGTTCATGCTGCTTGTTGCTTGGGGGCTGTCATATGTCGGACAGCGTGTAACGGACGTGGAGCCATTGATTGAACCAGGCCTGATAACGGAACGAGGTTCCGTTATCAGGCCAAATTTTCGTATATTCAGATTCTAACGGAACGTACAGCCGTTATCTGTCCTTCTTCAGTGATAGGACCTTCTTATTTCAATGAATAGTGGCTCTACGTTCCGTTAGCCTGGCCAAATAGCTCATGTTGCCGCCAAAAAAGGATTTATGTTCCGATACGTGTTCACGTCATTTGGCGATCCTATCATAGATCGTTTCATGAAGGTAATCGGTAGAGCTTGCCAAGCCCTGCCGTAATTCATTCTCTCCCGTCCATTCCCCTCTGTACGCGATCCCGTATTTGCCTGCAATCACAGCGCTGGGATAACTGTACTTGGCAGAAAGTCTCGGCCGCGTGCGAATTTTCCCCTCAACACAACGGTTTCCTTATCCTATAGCCTATTCTTATTATGTATATGCTTACATAGGAATTTATATACATAATGAGACACAATGTTATATATTTTTACATAAAAGATCGATAAAAAATCTTTGCACCTACAATAAAAACAATCGAATGTAAGATATATTGACGTAACATGTCGAAGGAGGGTATATTATTAACATCACTGGAGCAAAAAATAGCAAATCAGCAATGATATGATCGTCGACAACCCGAATTTCCCGGAAAATAGAGGCGATTTTTCCCGTAATTAATCCAGTGGCGAAAATAATTAGGTGAGAAGACGATGAAAAAACATGATCAAGATTATCTGAAGAAGCAGAACAGAAAGCTGGTCTTCGATATTCTCAAGGAACATCATCGAATCTCTCGTGTCGCCATCGCCAAACGAACAGGAATGAGTCCGACGACGGTCGGAAGGATCGTGGCGGAATTGATCGAGGAAGGTTACCTGGTCGAATCCGAACAGGTATCGGAAGGACCAGGGCGGAAATCCACGCTGCTCGATGTCGTCAATACCTCCGTCCTGTCGATCGGAATCGAGCTGGACCGCGATCATATGAAGCTCGGAGTAATCGATATGAATGGACATGTTCTCGGTGAGGGACAATTCGAAAGGGCCCCGGACGATAGTCCAACGAAGACGCTCATGACGATCTCGGAAGTGATGGAAGACCTGATCGAACGATCGGGCATCGATCGTTCGCGCATCGTCGGCATCGGGGTCGGATTACCGGGGATTATCGATTACAAGCAGGGTGTTGTTGGCTACTCGGTGCAGCTCGGCTGGAAGAACGTCCGATTGGCAGAACAGCTCAAGCAGCTCACGGGCTTCAACGTTGCCGTGGACAATGAGCTTAAGGTCAGAGCGCTGGGCGAACATCTGAAAGGCGCGGCCATCGGCTCGAAGCGAACCGCGCTTCTGGGTTTCGGCCACGGAGTCGGTTCCGCGCTGATCCTCGAAGGCGAGATCTACAGAGGGGAATGGAACAGTGCCGGTGAGATCGGTCATACGACGGTTGATCCAGACGGCATCCTGTGCGAATGCGGCAAATTCGGCTGCCTGCAGACCTACATCAACATCGGCTCGCTGCTGACCGAAGCCAATCGCATCCGCCCTGTTGCGAGCGTGGAGGAGTTGTTCGCTGCGAGGGAGGCGAATGAGCAATGGGCCGTTGGGTTGTTTGAACGGGCGCTCACCTATATCGCCGTTACGGTTAACAACATCGTGTGCATGTACAATCCTGACAGTGTCATCCTGAGCGGTGAACTGATGGACAAGCTGCCGGGGTTGTATGACGAGATTGTGGAGCTCTGCCAATCCCGATTTATCTGGGAACCGTTAAGGGGATCATTCACATTCAGCAGATCAGGACTCGAAGGACGAGGCGTTATGATCGGTTCCGGGCTCCTGGCACAGGACCGTTTCTTCAGTTTGGATTAACTACGGATGAACGCTCGCGCATCGCGGCGAAGATCAGAGACAGATGGGGGCATACACCATGAAATTCACACCATTAGTTGAGGAATATCGAGGCAACACGCTGGAGAATGTGCACTATGGAGCGATCGCGGTGGTGGATGAGCGCGGGAAGGTGCTGTATCAGGCAGGTGATCCGACGCACGTCACGTTCTTGCGTTCAGCGGCCAAGCCTTTCCAAGCGGTACCTGCCATGAAACGCAATATCCCGGACGTATATGCTCTGTCGGGAGAAGAAGCGGCCATGTTCTGCGCATCGCATCGCGGTGAGTCCTACCACATCGAGGCGCTGCAGTCGATGCTTGGCAAGATCGGCGTCGACGAAGATATCCTGCATTGCTGCGCCACCTATCCGCTCAACGAGGATGCCAAGGCGGAGCGGCACCGGGCGCATGAGGCGAAGCGCAAATTGTTTCATAATTGCTCCGGCAAGCATCTGGGACTCATCGCCCTGAGCAAGCATATGGGCTGGGATGCGAGTTCCTACTATGCCCCGGATCATCCGGTGCAGCAAGAGATTCTGGACACGATGGCCGAATTCGCGGAGATCCCGAAGGAGAGCATCCAGATGGGAACGGATGGTTGCGGGCTGCCGATCTTCGCCCTGCCGCTTGACCGCATCGCGCTGTCGTACGTCAAGCTCGCCTGCCCGGATCTGATCGCAGACAGCGCGACGAGGGAGGCGGCGGTCCGCATCGGCCGGGTGATGAACGAGTATCCCGATTACATCGCCGATCGCAAGTTTGTCTGTTCGGCTCTCCTGAGAGACTCCAATCTCGCAGCTAAGGGTGGCGCCAAAGGCGTTTACGGCATCGGGCTGCGCAAGGAGAGACTCGGCATCGCGCTGAAGGTATCGGATGGCGCAGAGCATGTGTGGCCGTGCATCATCGCTTCGATCCTGGAAAGAATCGGGTATGGCAACCGCGAGACCATCGATCGATTGTATCAGGTCGTACCGAATGAGATCTTCAATGACGGCGGCAAACTCGTCGGTTCACGCAAAGCCGTATTCCAATGGTAATAGCCGCTTCACACCACGAAATCCCTTCGAGCTTATCCGAAAGCGGACAGCAAGAAGTGATCCATAAATCTAACATCAAGGAGTTGTTGACATGGGAAAGAAAGTCAAACGCTGGTCGCTGCTTGCACTGGTTGCCGTTATGGCATTTGTCTTCGCCGCTTGCAGCAGTAGTTCCAACAACACGTCGTCTTCGGGCGGCAGCAATTCAAACGCAGGCTCCAGTTCTTCTTCGGAAAACGCTGGAAGCAGCTCGTCGGACAAGGACAGCATCGTTATCGCGATCAATCAAGCATTCCTGACGCTCGACCCGCATAACACAAGCGATACGCATTCCATCACTGCGGTTCGCACGATGTACGAAGGTTTGGTAGGGTTCGATGAAAATATGAACGTCGTTCCGCTCCTCGCCGAAAGCTGGGATGTCAGCGAAGATGGCCTCGTATATACGTTCCATCTGAGAAGCGGCGTTAAGTTCCATGACGGAGCAGACTTCAATGCCGAAGCTGTGAAGCTCAACATCGAACGTGCGATGAATCCGGACAACAATGTCAGATTCAGCAAGTTCTTCGCCAAGGTTGCCAGCATTGAAACACCGGATGACAACACGGTCGTCATCACGATGAGCGAGCCATATGCTCCGTTCCTCAACAAGATGGCTATGTTCCTGATGATCAGCCCGAATGCGCTTGGCGATGCAGAGAAGCTCGCACAAGGCGTGGCTGCAGGTACAGGTCCTTACAAGTTCGTTCAATGGTTCTCCGGCGACCGCCTGGACCTTGAGCGCAACGACAACTACTGGGGTGAAGGCCCTAAGGTCAGCAAGGTTACGTTTAAGCCGGTACCGGAGAATGGTTCCCGTATGGCGATGCTGCAAACGGGTGAAGCAGACTTCATCTATCCGTTCCCGACCGAGCAGGTTGAGAAGGCTGAAGGAGATTCCAATATCATCCTCGAAAAGACAGATTCCACAATCGCTCGTTATGTAACGCTCAACATCTTGAAGAAACCGTTCGACGATATCCGCGTGCGTCAAGCGCTGAACTATGCGATCGACAAGGATGCGTACATCAAGGTTGTGAAGTCCGGTCTCGGAACGTACCTGTCTTCGACGATGTCGTCCAAGACGCAATATTACTCCGAACAACCGCTGTATGAATACAACCCAGAGAAGGCGAAGCAACTGCTCGCAGAAGCCGGCTATCCGGACGGATTCAAGATCACCCTGTGGGGCGAAAGCGAGTCCGAAACGGTCAAGGGCATGCAGTTCATCCAACAGCAACTGGCTGAAATCGGCGTAGAAGTTGACGTTCAGGCTTACGAAGGCGCAACGTTGGGCGATATGGTTTACGTTGTTCCTGAAGAAAATCAAGTAGAAATGTGGTATGTCAGCTGGTCTCCTTCTTCCGGCGACGCTGACGGCGCAACAAGATCGCTGTTCCACAGCGACTACTGGCCGCCGGCAGGACCGAACACCGCATTCTACAAGAACGAGCAAGTGGACCAATGGATCGATGAAGCGAATGCGACTTCTGACACAGCTAAAGCTGCTGCGATCTACGCGGATATCCAGAAGCAAATCTATGCTGACGCTCCATGGCTCTTCATGGGAGTTGACCAGATCATCTACGGCAAGCGCACTAACGTAGAAGGCATCAAGGTATATCCGGACGGCTCGATCAATCTGAGACAAGCAGAACTCAAGTAATACTAGCTGTCAGTTATCCAGTTGATAAGTGAACGATTAGGCCGCGAAGTGATGCGCGGCCTAATCTACTATTAGCAGTCTTTTTGAAGGAGGGGTGACGTTTGGCGAGATATGCCATACAACGACTTATTGGTGTAATTCCACTTTTGTTCATCGTATCGATCGCCGTTTTCATGTTCATCCATCTCATTCCGGGTGATCCGGCGAGGCTCGTGGCGGGCAAGGAAGCGACCTTGGACGAGATCGAAGCGATCCGGACGCATCTTGGCCTGGACCTCCCGCTCTGGAAGCAGTATTTCAACTACATGGGCGATTTGTTCCAGGGTGAGTTCGGCACATCTCTCAGCAGCGGCCTTCCGGTCAGTGATATGATCGTAAGCCGCTTGGCGCCAACATTGTGGCTGACCTTCCTCAGCATGGGATGGGCGCTTGTGATCGGACTTCTCGTCGGTATCGTCACCGCCGTGTTCCATAACAAATGGCCGGATTATCTCGGGATGCTCGGGGCGATTTCATTTCTATCCATTCCAGGCTTCTGGCTGGGTCTCGTGTTGATCCAGTTATTCTCTGTAGAGCTTGGCTGGCTCCCGACCGGAGGGCTGGAATCGTGGAAGGGTTACATTCTCCCATCCTTTACTCTTGGATCCGGCATCATGTCGATGATCGCCCGTTATACCCGGTCTTCGATGCTGGAGACGATGCGGATGGAATATGTGCGTACGGCCAGAGCGAAGGGGCTGCGCGAGCAGATTGTCATCGGACGGCACGCGCTTAGAAACTCCTTGATCGAAGTCATCACCGTAGCCGGTCTGCAATTCGGCTTCCTGCTCGGCGGTTCGGTACTGGTCGAGACGGTATTCAGCATCCCGGGACTCGGGCGGTTGCTCGTCGATTCGATCAATCTGCGGGACTACACAGTTATTCAGGCTCTATTGTTATTATTCGCATTGGAATTTATCATCATCAATCTCATCGTTGACTTGCTCTACGGTGTGATCAATCCGAAGATCCGCTATTCGTCTAATGGGTGAGGAGGGAGACAATGAAGGACGAAGCTGTAACAGGAGGAACCCAGGCTGTCGTTCAGGCAGGCGCTCCAACCGGCTTCAAGCAGCGTTTTGGGGCATTTATGCGGAAATTTGTCAAACAGAAAACGGCTGTTGTCGCCGCTGTTTTTATACTGATCTTATTGGTCATCGCCATCATTGGCCCGTTGATCACGCCATATAACCCGAGCAAGCCCAATTATGATGCGCTGATGGAAGGCGTTTCTGCAGAGCATCTGATGGGTACGGATGAATATGGCCGAGACATCCTGAGCCGGATCATCTACGGTTCGAGGCTATCGCTTTCCGTCAGTATTAGTGCCGTCATGATCGCAGCGGTGCTCGGTACGGCGCTGGGTCTGCTCGCCGGATATTACGGCGGCTGGCTTGACCGCATCATCATGCGCGGCAGCGATGTTCTGTTCTCATTCCCGGACCTGTTGCTTGCGATTGGCATCGTCGCCATCCTCGGGCCTGGTCTGATCAACGTCGTGATCGCCGTCGCGGTGTTTGGCACACCGTCGTTTGCGCGCATCATCCGAAGTGTCACGCTGTCGGCCAAGGAGAACTTGTTCGTCGAAGCGGCACGTTCGATGGGAGCGACCAATAAACGCATCATCTGGCGGCATATCTTTCCTGAGACGGTGCCGGCCATAATCGTGAATATCTCCATGCGCATCGGCGGCGCGATCCTCGCCGCTTCGTCGCTGAGCTTCCTCGGCATGGGGGCTTCGCCGTCGAAACCGGACTGGGGCGCCATGCTCAGCATGGGGCGGGATTATCTGGCCATAGCGCCGCATATCGTCTATTTCCCGGGACTCGTGATCTTCCTGACTGTCCTCGCCTTCAATATCTTCGGTGACGGGCTCAGGGACGCGTTGGATCCGAAGATGAAGAGCTGAAGGGAGGGTGTTTCATGACTGAACGATTGCTGGATGTGCAGGGGCTCGTTACGGAGTTTAAACGTGGCTCCTCGCAGATACGAGCGGTATCCGATGTCAGTTTTCATATTAACCGAAGAGAAGTGGTTGGCCTCGTAGGCGAATCAGGCTGCGGCAAAAGCGTTACCTCCTTGTCGCTCATGAGGCTTCTCAAGGACACGCCAGGGCGGATCAGCGGGGGTAAGGTGCTCTTCGAGGATAGGGACTTGGTCACGCTGCCTGAGAAGGACATGCGCAATATTCGCGGCAACGAGATCGCGATGATCTTCCAGGAACCGATGACCTCGCTAAATCCGGTTCTGAAGATCGGCAAACAGCTTGAGGAGCCGTTGATGGTCCATCTCGGGCTGAGCCGGAGTCAAGCGAAGGAGCGTGCGGCTGACCTGCTACGTCAGGTTGGAATTCCACGCGCGGAGGAAGTTCTCCATGATTATCCGCACCAATTGTCCGGGGGCATGCGGCAACGGGTCATGATCGCGATGGCAATCGCCTGCAAGCCGAAGCTGTTGATTGCCGACGAACCAACGACCGCGCTGGACGTCACGATTCAGGCGCAGATCCTCGAGCTGCTCCGCAAACTCAGGGCAGACAATGATATGAGCGTGCTGCTGATTACCCATGACCTGGGCGTCGTCGCCGAGATGTGCGACCGGGTTATCGTCATGTACGCTGGCCGCGTCGTCGAGGAAGGCTCAGTGCAGGAGCTGTTTGAGAATCCGCGCCATCCTTACACGAAAGGCTTGATACGATCGGTGCCGAAGCTCAGGCAGAAGGTTCATCGCCTTGAGTCGATCCCGGGCAATGTTCCGGATCTGTCGCAGATGCCTCAAGGCTGTAAGTTCGCACCACGGTGCGCGTATGCAACCGAGCGTTGCCTGAAGGAGGAGCCGGGCTTGCTCGGCGTGGAAGGAACGTCGCGCAAGAGCAGATGCTGGCTGGCGAACGAACAAACTTGGGAAGAAAGGGGAGCGGTGACTGATGGACAAGCTGGTTGAAGTCAAGGGAGTGAAGAAGTCGTTTCTGATCCAGAAAGGCCTGGGTCCGAAGCGGTACTTGCAAGCCGTGAACGATATCTCCTTCACGATTCGCAAAGGAGAGACGTTCAGCCTCGTCGGCGAGAGCGGCTGCGGCAAGTCGACGACCGGCCGTCTCGTGAACCGGCTGCTCACGCCTGACAGCGGCGAGATCTGGTTCGAGGGCAAGGACATCACGAAGCTGTCCGACCGGGCGATGCGGCCTCTGCGCAAGCATATGCAGATGGTATTCCAGGATCCGTACGCTTCACTGAACCCGCGGATGAAGGTGAAGGATCTCGTGGCCGAGCCGCTCATCATTCATACGAAGCTGAGCGCCAAGGAACGGGACATGCTGGCATCCAAACTGCTGGAGGAGGTTGGTCTTGGCAGCCAGCACGCCGAACGTTATGTCCACGAATTCAGCGGCGGGCAGCGGCAACGGATCGGCATCGCCAGAGCGTTGTCCGTGAAGCCGAAGTTGATCATCGCGGATGAGCCCGTATCCGCGCTTGATGTCTCGATCCAGTCGCAGGTGATCAATCTGCTTCAGGATCTGCAAGCCGAGCATGGCCTGGCTTACCTGTTCATCTCCCATGACCTGAGCGTCGTTGAGCATATCAGCGACCGCATCGGCGTCATGTACCTCGGATCTCTGGTCGAGACGGCGGACAAGGACAAGCTCTACGACCGGCCGCTCCATCCATACTCACAGGCGCTGCTCTCGGCAGTGCCGGTGCCTGATCCTACCGTGAAGAGAGAACGGATCATCCTGTCGGGGGACCTGCCGAGCCCGGTTAATCCGCCAACCGGATGCCGATTCCATACGCGCTGCCCTTCCTGCATGGAGATCTGCAAGCAGATCGTTCCGGAGTTTCGGGAAGCGGAGCCGGGGCATTATGTGGCCTGCCACCTGTATGATGATGGCGTACAAGCAGGTGGGAAAGCATGAAGGTGCTGATCAATGCCGCCGATCGCGCAGAAGTGCAGGTCATGCTGGCGTATGCGGGCGAACCGTTCCCGCTGCGCTTGCCGGATCACAGTTCGCAGCCTCAGGCCGCCACCTGGTTGTATGCCAGGCATGACGGCGAAGACGATGTGCTCGTGATCGGCCTTGGCGAGCGTAAGCGAGTGACGCTAGAGTCTATCCGACGGGCAGCCGGCATAGCGGTGAGGAAACTGCTGGATGCCGGTCGTAGGAGCGGTCAGTTGGCCGCCGCATCCGCCATCGGGAATGCGGAACCATCTGCGGCCATCCCGGCAGCGGATTGGCTGCAGGCATGGCTCGAGGGATGGGCGCTTGGCCAGTACCGTTATGAGGAATATCGCGGGGTAACGCGGCTTGACAGAACCGTTGGCCTGCACCTGCGTTCGGATGATTGGCAGGGGTTGTCTGAGGACGAGATGGAGTCGGTCATTCGCAAAGCGGACAATCGGGCAGCCGGTGTGATCTTGGCGAGAAACCTGGTGAACGATCCGCCGGAGAAGCTGAATCCGGAGTATTTTGCAAATTGGCTCGAGGACTTATTCTCATCGCTTGACGATACGGTGCGCGTGCATGTGTATCGCGGTCAGGAATTGATCGAAAGGCAGATGAACGGATTGTTAGCCGTGGGAGCCGGAAGTCCGCACGGACCGGCTCTTGTCGAGATCGCCTATGAGAGCGATCCGAGCCTGCCGAAGCTCGTGCTGATCGGCAAGGGCGTCACCTTCGACATGGGCGGGATGAATGTGAAGACGGCGCCGGACATCAGTGACGCCCGCATGGACATGGGCGGCGCAGCGGCCGTCATCGGAGCCTTGGCTATCCTGATCGGTGAGCGCGCGAAAGTGAATGTGACAGCGCTCCTGCCGATCGTAGATAACCTGCCCGGTACCAAGGCGATGTTGCCTTCATCGGTTATCCGTTATCCGAACGGGCTGACCGTCCAAGTAGCCAATACCGATGGAGAAGGCCGGCTCATCATCGCTGATGCCCTCATCCATGCGGCTGCTCTTGGAGCGCAAGAGGTCATCGACATCGCCACGCTGACGGGTAACGTCGGAGCTGCTCTTGGCCTCGGCATGGCCGGCATATGGGGAGACGAGGAGATGACGCAGAAGCTCGTTAAGATCGGCGAACGCAACGGGGAACTGCTCTGGCCGATGCCGCTGGTGGATGAGTATGAATCCGCGCTGAAGAGCGATTATGCCGATCTGCGCAACGTGGGAACGAGCCCGATGGCCGGAGCGATCATCGCGGCCCTGTTCATTCGCCGCTTCGTGGCGAAGACGATGAAGTGGGTGCACATCGATATGGCCGGCACGGTGCAATACAAGAGCGATGTCGGTTATTCGCCGGTGGGAGCGACCGGTTACGGAGCCCGGCTGCTTGCAGATTATGCCGTCAGGAACCGGGCGGATTCGAGAGGAGATATGTGATGCTGCTGGAAGTAATCGCCACCTGCATGGAGGACGCGCTGACAGCGGAAGCCTGTGGAGCGGATCGCCTGGAGCTCATCACGGCGATGACGGAAGGCGGGCTCACACCGGGTATCGGATTGGTGCGGCAAGTGGTGAAGTCGGTGAATATCCCCGTGATGGTTATGGTTCGTCCGCATAGCCGCTCGTTCGTTTATTCGGAGCATGACATCGCCACGATGGCGGCGGAGATTGAGGCGATCGCGGATGCCGGAGCGGCGGGAGTTGTGCTTGGCACTTTGACCGATGGCGGCAAGATCGACGAACAGGCGCTTCAGACGCTCCTGCCGCTGACGCGCGGCATGCAGGTAACGTTTCACAGGGCTTTTGATGAATTGCAAGACCAGTTCGAGGGGCTGCGGGTGCTGGCAAGTTACCCTCAGATAACTCGCGTGCTTACGTCTGCGGGAGCTGCCAGTGCTGCAGATGCTGCACAGAAGATGCGGCAACTGGTGGATCAATCGGCCGGCGGGCCGGTCAAGATCTTGGCCGGAAGCGGACTTACGCCGGAGAATGTCATCCGGTTTATCGAAGAAACAGGCGTAAGAGAGGTGCATTTTGGATCGGCGGTCCGTTACAACCGATCAGGATTGTCTGCGATCGATCCAGTCGTACTGCGCGCACTTGCCGACACACTGCATAAGATCGGGAACTAGCATGAGAATCGGGTGAGTGATGAGATGAATGAGAGATACGTCGTTGGGATTGATCTCGGCGGAACGAAGATCGCCGCAGCGCTGTTTGACGCGCAAGGCGTGATGGTAAATCGGGAGCAGCGTGAAACAGCAGGCGTGAGAAGCGCGCAGGACGTGGTGGATCGCATCATCGCCCTGATCCGCTCCGTATCGGGAGAGAAGCCGATCGCTGGCGTCGGGATCGCTTCTCCGGGAGCAGTCGACACGCGCAAAGGGATCGTGCTGCAGGGCACCAATCTGCCGGAGTGGGAGAATGTTCCGCTCAAGTCATGGCTGGAGCAGGATCTTGATACGGAAGTACAGGTGGTTAATGACGCCAACGCCGCCGCATGGGGCGAATATATGCGCGGAGCTGGCAGAGGTTCTTCCAGCATGATTTATATTACACTGAGCACTGGCATCGGAGCGGGAATCGTGATGGACGGCAAGCTGATGCTTGGCGCTCACAGCTTCGCAGGCGAGCTAGGCCATCACATCGTGGACCCGAGCGGGCCTGTCTGCAATTGCGGCGGCAAGGGCTGCTGGGAAGTGTTCGCTTCCGGCACCGCCATCCGGAACAGCGCCATGCTCCGGATCGCGGAACGGCCATCGATCATCGGGCTGTTGGCTAAGCACAGGGGCGAAGAGATCTCCGCGCGCCATGTATTCGAAGCCTATGCGCTTGGCGACGATGTCGCAGTCGAGGTGATCGATCGCTCGATCCATTATATGGCGCTGGGACTGGCCAATGTGGTGCATACGTTCGATCCGGACCGCATCGTCATCGGGGGAGGCGTAAGCCGCGCCGGTGATCTGCTGTTCCCGGCACTCATCGCGAAGACCGAGCAATTGGTGATGAAGGCGTATCGCGATTCGTTCAGCATCGTGCCGGCCGGTCTGCACGACGATGTGGGCTTGATCGGCGCCGCCGCCTTATGCGGCCATCTGGAGACAGGAATGCCGGCGAAGACATGCACCACGGTTGAACGTTGAATACATCCGCTTATGTATGTGAATCACGAAATATCGTTCCATCATGGCTGCCAGGCTGGCCGCAACCTGTTCCTAAATATCATGAAATGTTGAGGTGACCGCCACATGAGTACGAGGGAAGAACGAACCAAATGGTTCCTGCATGACCGGTTCGGCATGTTCATTCACTGGGGCTTGTATTCCATCCCGGCGAGGGGCGAATGGGTCAGAGGCAATGAACGCATGACGAAAGAGCACTATATGCAATACTTCGAGGAATTTGACGCATCGCGCTATGACCCGAAGGCCTGGGCCAAGGCTGCCAAACAGGCAGGACAGCGCTACGCGGTGTTTACGACGAAGCATCACGACGGGTTCTGTTTGTTCGACAGCAAGCTCACGGATTTCAAGGTGACCAATACGCCAGCCGGCAGAGACCTCGTCCGAGAGTACGTGGAAGCGTTCCGGGCGGAAGGCATCGCTGTCGGGTTGTATTTTTCGATCATCGACTGGGATCACCCGGATTATCCCGGCTATGGCGATCGCGCCCATCCCGACCGGGACAATGAAGCAGCGAAGGACAAGCCGATCAACTTCGACAACTATCTGGAGTATATGCACGGGCAGGTCAGAGAACTGCTCACGAACTACGGCAAGATCGATATCATGTGGTTCGATTTCTCGTATGACGACATGACGGGCGAGAAATGGCGAGCCACCGATCTGATCCGCATGGTTCGCTCCCTGCAGCCGCATATCGTGGTGGACAATCGCCTCGGCGGCAATATTCGCAGTGCAGAGCCGGAGGAGTATGCCGGGGACTTCTACTCTCCCGAGCAGATTATTCCGCCAGGCGGCATCGTTGATGAGCTTGGCCGTCAGGTGCCGTGGGAGGCATGCATCACGCTGAATGACCACTGGGGTTACCATTCGGAGGACCGGAACTACAAATCCGCGAAGCAAGTGATCCGTTCGCTCGTCGAATGCGTCAGCAAGAACGGCAATCTGCTCCTCAATGTCGCTCCCGATGCGAAGGGTGAGATCAACAAGGAACAGCTCAGCATCCTGAGCGAGGTTGGCGAATGGCTCCATCTGAACGGCGACAGCATCTATGGCGCTGGTGCGGCGCCGTTGCCGAAGCCGGAATGGGGCCGCTATACGATGAAGGGGAACAAGCTGTATGCCCATGTATTCGACCGCGGAATCGGGCCTATATATTTCCAGGGGTTGAAGGGCAAGATCCGCAAGGCGAGACTGCTGCGCGACGGCACCGAGCTGATCGTCAGCACGCCATGGATGGCGCAGGATTACTCGGACAGCGAGAGCGGAGCCTTCATCACCCTGAAGGGCGCTGAACTTCCGTGTGAACTGGACACCGTAATCGAGCTGGATCTGTATGAACCGCTTTGATCAAGACCGACGATCCCCCATGTTTGCATGATAAAAAGGTTGGGACGAGAACCTGGTTCTCCCCAACCTTTTGTTGTGATTGACAGAGCGCATGTAACCGCCGTAGCGAATGGAGTGCTGTCAGAACGGGGCGAGGAAAGCTTCCCGCAATTGCTGAAGCGCGTCATCGGGAATGGTGACGTTGCCATCCGATGTGTAATACTCCGGAAATGAAACTGATACGAACGAATCCTGATGAAAGACATCGTAATATTGCATGATCATCTTATACAGGGAGGACAAGGTTAAATCGGTTTTCACATTGTCTGCGATGATATCCAATATCGCGAGCGCTTTCGTCACGTTGCTCCAGGAGAGAATTTTCTTGCCCAATGCCTTGACGATCTCCTGCTGATGCTTGACGCGTTCGAAATCGCTGATATAGTAGCTTGATCCTCTCGTATCCTTCCGATAACGGGCGTATCCGAGTGCCTGGTTGCCGTCCAATGTTTGCAGCCCCGGTTCCAGGAAGAGGCCCACGTCCTCAAGTTCCATCGATCTTTTGACATTGACCTCGATTCCTCCGACTGCATCGACCAATGATACAACCGAATCGAAATTGACCAGGATCATATGATCGATATGTACATGTAATATGCTTTCTATTTTATTGCGCGTATTGGCCATTGCTCCGCCCAGCAATGCTTTGTCCATATTCCAGCGGCCTACGCGGACGATGTCCCCTGTCAGGATGGACGGATGATCCGCGGCTATCTGCTGCGAGAGTTTATACCCTTCGTAGAACAGGCTGTTGATTTTGACTAGCTTGCCGGAACTGTTGGTGACCATCAAATCACGCGGGATCGACAGCAGCTTGATGATCGATTCCTGGGGAATGATATGCATGACCATCAGAGTATCGGTAAGCAAGGCGTCATGCCCTTCGCGATAATCGAGACCCATCACCAACAAGTACAGATCGTCCGTGTCTTTTGTTGCGCTTGTTGGGGAGGACTGACTCGACATCACAAACGGATGAACCATTTCGGGATCTGGTTCTGTGATTAGTTCTGCAAACACCGTCTCTGGGATAATCATCTGATCGATCTTGGTTTTGACCTGGTGGGAGATGATAGCTGCGGGGATGATGATGATGCACAACAAGGGGACTAGGACCAGAAGAAGGACCTTTTTCATCCTTCCCATGTTTTGAAAGCGGTTTACGACCTTGCCGATTGCTTTTTTGAGAGTCGGAATCATCTTGCCCAAATAGGACCCCTCCTTTGGAACCATGACTTACCACTCAAAATTATACATGAAATAATATAAAAAGAACCATATGAACTAACAGAAAATAGCATGATAATCCTAATCGTCCATCGGGCAAATAGGTCTGGAAGAAGCGAGGAACCATGGTTTCCTCTTACAGTCTATGCACCTATTAAACCCTTGATTCTACTGATGTTTAATGGTGGAGGGAATGGTTGAAGGGCCTTATCTATCCTCGTGGAAGGAGCAGGTGAGAGGATGGAAGAAATATAAAATAGAAAACCAATAAATGGTTTTGATAAAATGTCAGTTCATGTCGAGGCGGATGATGATGGATCATGTTTGCAGGGAGTAAAAAGGGTTGCTGGCCAATCCCCGCAATATCTTCAAATTGCTTGCAAATTGATAATTGACAAATGCCATCGTTATACTTATCATATACGTGAAATTGATAATCGTTATCAATTAGATCGAGCTGGTCGGATGGCGATGGGTTCGTCATGATCAATCGGATCCGATCTGCCGGAATAATACGAAACAGATGGATAGGGTGGTTGAAGATGAAGTGCACACGAAAGGTTGCAGCAAAGGTTCTCATGTTCGTATGCATCGCGGTTCTGGCGCTTGCAGGTTGCTCCAGCGGCAGTTCGTCTAACTCAGAGAACGAGCAATCGTCGTCCAATAACGGAAGCGCTGCCGGCGGGGCGGATGTTTCGGCTAATGGTCATGCAACGAATGAAGCAGGGCAGGAAGGTGGCTCCCAGTTCCCGATTACCATCAAACATGCCTTGGGCGAGACGGTGATCCCGAGCAAGCCCGAGAGAGTTGCCACGATCGCTTGGGCGAACCATGACGTTGCCCTGGCATTGGGCGTGGTGCCGGTTGGTTTCTCAGAGGCCAACTACGGCGTGGAGGATGACAGCGGACTGTTGCCGTGGACGAAGCAAAGACTGGAAGAGCTTGGCGTAACGGAGCCGAATATCTTCCGCGATGCCGCTGGCCTCGATTTCGAAGCGATCTCCGACGCGGAGCCGGATGTGATCCTCGCCGCATACTCCGGAATTACGCAGGAAGAATACGATACGCTGAGCCAGATCGCGCCGGTCGTCGCCTATCCGGCCCAGCCATGGGTCATCTCGTGGCGCGAGCAGATCAGGATGAATGCGCTGGGCATGGGGCTGGAAGCAGAGGGTGAACAACTGATCAAGGAGACCGAGCAATTCATCGCGGACAAGGCAGCGGAGCATCCGGAGATGAAAGGTGTGAAAGCGGCGTTTATCGCCTTCTCGCCGAGCGATTTGTCCAGCTTCTGGGTGTATATGCCAGGTGACCCTCGCGGCGAGTTCCTGCAGGAACTGGGCATGGTATTCCCGGAAAGCATCTATGACTATGCAACACCGGATACAGGATTCGCGCTGGCGTTGAGCGCTGAGCATGCGGATGCGCTGAATGAAGCGGATATCCTGGTTACTTACGGCGATGAAGCATTGCTTGCAGCACTGCAAGCAGACCCGATGTTCGGCAAAGTGCCTGCCGTAAGGCGCGGTTCGATGGTGCTGATCCCGGACGGTACGCCGCTGGCAGCGTCGCTCAATCCGAATCCGCTGTCGATCCAATATACAACGGATGAATATGTTTCCTTAATCGAGGAAGCGATCCAGAAGATGAACGATTAACCGGAGTCCTGACCATGGAGCGTCGACGATTCGTTCCGAAGCATTTCACCCTTATCCTAACCGTATCTATTGTTCTGTTCATCGCATGCGTCTTGGCGTCTCTGGCCTTCGGCGCACGCTGGCTGAGCTTGTCGGAGCTGGCCGAAGGCCTGAAGTCGCTTCATTCGGATACGGTCACTGCGAATATCCTGGAGAAGCGCTGGCTCCGTACCATCTTCGGATTGTGCTGCGGAGCGGCGCTCGGGATAGCAGGCGTGCTGATGCAATCCGTAACGCGCAATCCGCTCGCGGACCCGAGCATTCTGGGCGTAAACACAGGGGCGGCGCTGTTCGTTGTATGCGGGATGGCGTTTCTTAGGATCAGCACGCCGCAGGAGTACATCTGGTTGGCGTTGTCTGGCGCGATGTTTACGGCGGCCTTCGTTTTCGGCATCGGCTCGATGGGGCGCGGCGGCGCTACGCCTCTCAAGCTTGTCCTGGCAGGAGCTGCGACAACTGCGGCTCTGTCGTCACTGATCACGGCTGTGATGATCCCCAGGACATTCGTGATGAATCAATTCCGTTTCTGGCAGGTGGGGAGCGTCGGCGCAGGAACCTGGGATTCGCTTCTTCTGCTCCTGCCATTCCTGGCGGTCGGGGCGCTGGCCGCCATCTTCTGCGCGCCGGGGCTCAATGCCCTCGCTCTCGGTGACGAAGCGGCCAGAGGGCTGGGGGTAAGAACAGGCTGGCTGCGGCTCATCGCAGCATTCGCCGGTGTGGTGTTATGCGGCGCATCAACGGCAGTCGCCGGACCGATCTCCTTCGTCGGACTCCTGGCAACCCATGTGATCCGTCTGCTCCTGGGGCCTGATCTGCGCTTCTTGATCCCGATGTCCGCACTCTCTGGCGCCGTCATCCTCACGGGTTCGGATGTCATCGGCAGAATCATCGGCAGCCCGGGAGAACTCGAGGTAGGGGTCGTCACCGCGTTCGTCGGCGCTCCGATCCTGATCCTACTTGCGATGAAAGCGAAAGTGCGTTCGATATGATCATGAAGATTACACTCAGTCATACCATTACAGCAGAAACCGTTGAATGGATCAGAGCCGGCAGGATCAGCCGCAGACGCAGATGGCTCTTAGTAACCGGCATCCTGGCCTTCTTGGCCTTCGCCTTATGCGCTGCCATGCTGCTGCTTGGCAATACGATCTATCCGGTGCGCGATGTCCTCGCGGTGTTGGCAGGGGAAGAGATCAAAGGCGCGTCGTTCGCCATCGGAACGATACGTCTTCCCCGCATGCTGGCCGGGTTGTTCGCAGGCTTTGCTTTCGGCATCTCCGGATATATCTTCCAGACGATGATGCGCAACCCGCTGGCCAATCCCAATGTCATCGGGATCACATCCGGCTCCAGCGCTGCGGCGGTATTCTGCATCATCATCCTGGAGAGCAGCAGAACCGTGACATCCATCGCATCGGTGATCGCAGGGCTCGTTACGTCGCTTCTGATCTATGTGTTGTCCAGGGGCAAAGCCTCGTTCTCGATCGGCCGGATGATCTTGGTCGGCATCGGCATCCAGGCGATGTGCAATTCGATGATCACCTACCTGATGCTGGTCGGCGAAGAGCATAATCTGCCGGCAGCGGTACGTTGGCTAACAGGAAGCTTGAACGGAGTCAGAATGGATGAACTGCCGAGCTTGATCGTCACCTGCCTGATCCTGGTGCCTCTCATCTGCATGTTCAACCGGCCGTTGATGATGCTGGAGCTTGGCGAACAGACTGCAACATCGCTGGGCGTGAAGACGGACCCGGTGCGAGTGCTGCTCATCATCAGCGCGGTGATCCTCGCAGCGATCGCCACCGCCATCACAGGACCCATCGCTTCAGTCGCCTTCTTGGCTGGGCCGATCGCAGTACGGCTTGTTGGCATAGGCGCGGCGAACAGCATACCTGCCGGCCTCGTAGGTGCCGTACTGGTGCTGGCTGGCGACCTGATCGGCCAGTTCGCCTTCACGGCCAAGTTTCCTGTGGGCATCATCACGGGAATCATCGGTGCTCCGTATCTGTTGTTCCTGCTCGTTAAGCTGAATCGAAGGGGTGACTTCTAAACCATGAGCTTCAGGAAACACACATTCCAAGCCAAAGACCTGGTCGCCGGTTATGCTGACCGGATGATCCTGGACCATATCAGTCTGGAGATTCCGAGTAATCAGATCAGCGTCATCATCGGTGCCAATGCCTGCGGCAAATCCACCCTGCTCAAGACGCTCGCCCGCATCATCAAGCCGGTGAGCGGGGAAGTTCTGCTGGACGGCCAGCCGATTCACAAGATCCCTTCGAAGCAATTGGCCCGGGTATTGGGCCTCCTGCCGCAATCGCCGATCGTCCCGGAAGGCATCACTGTAGCTGACTTGGTTGGGCGCGGGCGCTATCCGCATCAATCGATGTTTGGCACATGGAGCAAGCAAGACTACGAAGCGGTCGCACAGGCGATGGAGATCATGAACATCACCGATCTGGCGAATCGCCATATCGACGAGCTGTCCGGCGGCCAGAGGCAGCGTGTCTGGATCGCTATGGCGCTGGCGCAGCAGACCGACATCCTGTTCCTCGATGAGCCAACGACCTATCTGGATATCACGTACCAGATCGAAATATTGGATATGCTGACCGACCTGAATCGGCAATTCGGCACGACGATCGTCATGGTGCTGCATGACATCAACTTATCCGCGCGATATGCGGACTATCTGTTCGCCGTGCGTCAGGGCAAGTTGATCGCGGAAGGCAGACCGTCCGATGTGATCACGAGCCAATTGATTAAGGATATATTCGGACTGGACAGCACGATCATCCAAGACCCGATATCCAACTCTCCGTCCGTCGTGCCGATCGGACGTTATCATGTGAACGGAACCATCCCAACAACAGGAGGCAAAGTGCATGTCCGATAAAGCGTTGTATGATGTGACGATCATCGGCGGAGGTCCTGCCGGATTGTATGCGGCTTTCTACGCTGGCCTGAGAGAGATGAAGACGAAGCTGATCGAGGTGCAGCCTTTCCTCGGCGGCAAGATCAATATATATCCGGAGAAACTCATCTGGGATGTGGGCGGGCTTACGCCGGTGACAGGCGAGCAGCTTATCCAGCAATTGATCCAACAAGCCAAGACCTTCGATCCGACGATCGTGCTGGGTGAGAAAGTCGTCTCCATCGACAGGGAGGGAGACGCTTTCGTCCTTCATACAAGCTCGGGGCAGATGCACTATTCCCGCACGGTCATCATCGCCATCGGCGTGGGCATTCTGAAGCCGACGAAACTGCAGGTCGAAGGTGCAGAGACATTCGAGCTGACGAACCTGCATTATACGGTCAAGTCTTACGCCCGCTTCCGCGACAAGACGATCCTCATCTCCGGCGGCGGCAACTCGGCGCTTGACTGGGCGAGCGAGCTGAGCGAGATCGCGAAGAAGGTCTACCTGACCTATCGCAAGGATACATTCAAAGGGCATGAAGCCACGATCTCGAAGGTGAAGCGCAGCGGCGTCGTCTGTCTGATGAATACCGAGATCAAGAGCCTGATCGCCTCGAAGGATCATTCCGAGATCGAGCGCGTCATCCTCACCCATCATGATGATGGGACGGAATCCGAAGTCGATGTGGACGAAGTCATCGTCTGTCATGGTTATGAATGTGAGAAAGAGCTGATCAAGAACAGCAAAGTGGATATCCGTATGAAGGATGAATACAGCATCGCGGGTACGCCGCTGAGCGAAACTTCGGTGCCGGGCATCTACGCTGCGGGAGATATCCTGAGCCACGAGGGCAAGTTGTATCTGATCGCCGGCGCCTTCCAGGATGCGGCCAATGCAGTCAATCGAGCCAAACAATACATCACACCGGACGCCACTTCATACGGCATGGTGTCCTCTCACAACGACCTGTTCAAAGAGAGAAACAAGGAACTGCGCAAGTTGATGTTCACCTGACCAGTGGATTTTATGAGTTAATAGAGATATAGAAAGTGCTCAGAGCAATGGCCGGAGGCGGCTCCGGCCTTACTCATGGGCAGATGACGTGAAGTAGACACCACGCCTGTAACAACAATGGATCGCACGCAACGGCAAGTGCGAAAAAGAGGGTTTTCTTGTCTGATATAGAAAATATTGATCATTGGTGATGTGTGGGAATGGAGAGTGAACGATTGCGATGAATCGGGACGTTGCGGTTGATCTGATTACTCGTTATTTCAAGGCATGGGTGAACAAGGATTTTGACCTTTTCGCAGGAACGGTACATGATGAAGCCACGGTTCGGGAATATACCGGGGCCGTTATCGAAGGCAAGGAGCAGTTGCACAGATGGTTCACCTGGTGGAACAAGCACGACAATGAAGTGCTCTATTGGGACATCCATCGCATTTTCTATGATGATGAACAGCAATCAGCTTGTGTGGAATGGACGTTCAAGTGTCGGTACGAGGGCAAGGAGTACGAGTGGGACGGCTCAAGTGTGGTTGTGTTCAGAGATTCTCTGATTTACGAGATCAATGAGTACGAAATGAAGAAAGAGAAGCATTACCCGTATAAGGAATGATCCAATCCGTGCTTAACAGGACCTTGCGTGATGCAGGGTCTTTTTCATGGGATGATCTTCCAAATTTTTAGAAGGAAAATCTCGGAATACGTCGAAAACCCTCATCAATGTCCATTTACCAAAATGAGGTGATTCGGTAGTGAAGAAGAAACGTATCGGTGTGCTGATCAGACGGATAGGCATGATGGCGGCGTTGTACGGCGCATTGTACGGGTTCAACGGCACAGAATCCATGGACATCGCCAAAGCAGCAGAGAAGGGTTATCCCGAGGTTCACGTCAAGATCGATGGCATCCTGCAAACATTCGATCAACCGGCGATCGCGGTGAACGGCAGGACGATGGTGCCGATGAGAGCGATCTTCGAGCGGTTGGGTGCGGATATCGAGTGGGATGCCAATACGAAGACCGTAACGGCGGTCAAGGGCAGCACGGTCATCCGCATCACGCTTGGCCAGACAACCGCTTACGTGAACGGTAAACCACTCACGCTTGATGTGGCAGCGATGGCGATGAATGGGCGCACTCTGGTGCCGCTGCGTTTTGTGTCCGAGTCGCTTGGCGCACAGGTGGAGTGGAATGGAGCTACGTCCACTGTATTGATCACCAGCAATGCGGATACCAGGCAACCGCGGCAGCAGATGACGGCTCCATTCGAACTCGACTATCTGGGTCCTCTTAGTGAAGGTCTCGGTGTCATCGGGGTATGGGAAGGCAAGTGGATATACGGATATATCGATGACAAGGGCCAGGTCTTGATCGAGCCGCAATTCGCCGATGCGAGCGAGTTCCGGAACGGCTTCGCCGTTGTCGCCGTGAGAGATGGCGAGAGCATGAAGTACGGGTATATCACCCGGTCAGGCTCCTATCTGATCAAACCTCAATTTGACATAGCCGAACCCTTCGATAACGGTTACGCAATGGTGGCGAATCGAACGGGTGACGGTTATGCTTACGGGGTTGTGGACTCATCCGGCAAGATCATCATTCAACCGCGATACATGCTCATTGATATGTCGGAATACAGCATTCGGCGAGGGTATATCACCGTACGTTCGGATGATCTCTTCGCGGTCTACAACCTGGGCAACGGGACGATGACGGAGATGAAGTACGACTTCGTCAACATCCATGACAATTTCGTGGAACTCAGAAGCCAAGCCGGCGGCAAGGCCTTATATGGGATGATCCTGCCTAACGGCAAAGTGATCGAACCGACCTTTGACTGGATTCATTATTATGACGGAGTCGACAACGTGCTGGCCATGGTAGAGAAGGACGGCAAGTTCGGGCTCCTCGCCCGCGATGGAAGCTACATACTTGATCTGAAGTACGACCAGATCAGAGGGATGAACAGAGGGGCGGCCGAAGTCAAGCTCAACGGCAAGTATGGTTTCCTGCGTCCTGATGGAACGATGCTGACTGCGGTCGAATTCGATGAAGTCAGCGCGTTTGTCCGCGGCACCGCATACGTGAAGAAAGATGGCAAGTGGGGCGTTCTGAACATAGACGGCACCTATCTGATCGAGCCCAAGTACGATCAGGTGACGCTGGGAGATCAGGAAATCATCGTCGTCGAAGACGGCGTGAGGAAGATTCTGAACAGGAGCGGCCAGGAGCGCTTCGATTCGGATTACGAGTACATGTATCCCTACAACTCCATTCCCGGCGCGAGTAAGGTCAAGAAGAACGGGAAAGAAGTTATCCTCGACGCGAACGGGAATCCAGTGTTTCATGTTGACTTCGACCAGATCTGGGAATTCGAGGGCGATGTCGCCTATATCACGCTGAACGGCAAGGCGGGTTATCTGAAGCGGGACGGCAGCTACCTGGTGGAGCCGATCTACGACAGCAGCTACAAGGACCCGGAGCAATCGTACTATCATACGAAGATTGGCCAACTCTGGGGACTCGTATTGGAGAATGGAACGGTGATCCCGCCTAAATATTCCGCGCCGATCAGCTTCTACGGGGATTACGGGATCGCCCGCATCGACACGAAGTACTTGTATCTGGACAACCATGGCAAGGAATTGACGGGGGCGCAGTTCGACTGGGCTGAACCGTTCCATGACGGCCTGGCCAGAGTCGGAGTCGGCATGAAGACCCGCTACTTGAAGGCGAACGGTGAGCTGCTTCCGGGCATCTATGACGGAGGCTATGATTTCAGCGACGGTTACGCGCTCGTATACAGCGATGGGAAGTACAAATTCATCGACAAGAACGGCAATGACGCCTTCGGCAACTTAAGCATCATCTATGCCAAGCCGTTCTCCAATGGCCTCGCCGCTGTGTATAACGGCAAGTGGGGATATATCGATACGAGCGGCAAAGTCGCCATCCCCTATCAATATGACATGGCGTTCAGCTTCGGAGCGAAGGTTGCGCCTGTGCGCACCGGCGAGAAGTACGGGTATATCGACCGTTCGGGACGTTGGGTGATCGAACCTGCCTTTGACATGATCAGCGATTATGAGAATGGAGCCTCCAACGCATGGCGCAACGGAAAGTTCGGGTATGTTGACGATCATGGCGCCTATCATGATTCGGTGAGCGGACATCCGGGACTGGCGTTTGCCGATGGGATCGCCACAGTGAAAGCCTATCATCCGGATTCCGATTGGTCCGCCCTCTGGGGCTTCATGAAGTCGGACGGAAGCTGGCTCTTGAAACCGGAGTATGATTACGCGATTCCGTTCCAATACGGTACAGGCTACGTGTTTAAGAACGGAAAGCGGGGCAAGGTTTCCGTGACGGGACAGATTGAATGGGAGTAAGGAGAACTGGGAGTGATGCGACTAATGAACGTGAAGGTGCTTAAGATGAACAAGAAGATCTTATGGACGTTGATGTTCACGCTGGCGCTGTCAGTTGTGGGATTCGGCGGGGCGCTGACCGAGGTAGCCGCTGAGACCGCGGATGAGGGCGGGACTCCGAAGCTGGATATCCGCGCGGGACTGTACGGTTATGTGGATAGCTCCGGCAAGTGGCTGATCGAACCGAAATTTGAATACGCCAGACCGTTCCATGAAGGGCTGGCTGCAGTTGCGGAACGAAACGGGAGTTGGGGGTATATCCGGCCGGACGGTTCGTATGCCATTCAGCCCCAATATCTCGCGGCCTATGATTTCCACAACGGGCTGGCTGTCGTGAGCATCGGCCAGAAAGCCGGAGTGATCGATCGTACAGGCGCTTTGAAGCTGAAGTCGGAGTATTATCTGGATGGTGTCGATAACAGCGGAGAATATCTGGCGGTGATTACCGATGTGGATCCGAACAAAGGCATGGAGCAGCATCGGTACGGCTTGATCACCATCACGGGAGTCGAGATCAAACCCCTGTATGACGGCAGGCCGGGAATAACGGATGGATTCATCACCCTGTATAGAGAAGGGGCTTCCAGATTGTATGAAGACCGGTCGTTCTATGTCGCGCTGGACGATGGCAAGGTGATACAGCTCCCTGGCAATCTTCGCAGCGTCAGCGATGGTGTGGGACTGATCGAATATGATGTCGAAGAGAGCCTGCACCGCTCCAACAGCAGGACGAGATATGCCTACCTGATGCCGGACGGCGAGATCATCGACTCCTACACGGACTGGAACGGCAAGAAGCATCTGTTCGTGGAAGCCTGTGGATTCAGCGAGGGGCTGGCTTGCGTAGCGATCACATCCGGCAGCGGCGATGAATATTTCGACCGATGGGGATTTCTGCGCAAGGACGGCACCTGGTTGGTCGAGCCCGTCTATCTGTCTGCGGGATCCTTCCAGGATGGGATCGCTCCGGTCAAATCCATATACAGTTGGGGGTACATCAACTTCGATGGTTCGTGGTTTATCGAGCCGAAGAGAATCGAACCAGCCCAGTCTGTTCCGGCTGAGTTCGGGTTCAGTCCCGGGAGCTACAAGCAATCGGAGGTCGATTATGTATACCGGGAAGCGCAAGCGATCGTTAAAAGCCTGGTGAATGATTCGATGTCAGACTATGACAAGCTGCGCGCGATCTATCAATATATCACGGACAGGGTGAAGTATGACCAGAACTTCTATGAGCAGAACGTTCCCAGAGTATCTTACACCGCTTATGGTGCGTTGAAATATAACATCGCCGTCTGTGAGGGGTACTCCGAACTTCTGAATGTCATGCTGAATCTGGCTGGTGTGGAGAATCAGATTATCACTGGCACGATCCGCAGTTCGGGCGTCCCACATGCGTGGAACCTGGTACGCATCGACGGTGTCATGTATCATGTGGACTCGACTTGGGATTCCGGAAACATGACTTGGTTGTACTTCCTGCGCTCGGATGAATATATGAGGAATAACCGCACGTGGACTGAAAGCAATTATCCGGCCGCACCAAGAGATTATCCATAAAACTGGACAACCACCTATCAACGATAGGCAATTAAGAAAGACCGCTTCCTGGCGTGACAGGCGCTGTCCACGGCGGATCGGACACGATCCGTCCAGGTACGCTTCCCGTCAGGGGCGGTCTTTGTCTCTTCACGAAACGAAGAAGGATCGCACCTTGTCCTTGATCAACTGGGTCAGGTCCTCCCGGTTCTTCCAGACGAGGATGAGGAAGTTCCCCAGCCAGATCCAGCGCATATATGCCGGATAGCCTGCATACAGCAGATAGATGGAGAGCAGCATGAAGCCCATCGTCGTCTGCAGCCCGTCCTCGGCGCTGGTGGACCGTTCCCCATTTTTGATCCATCTCGTCACGATGAGCAGGATGGCGAGAATGATCGCGTAGATAAGCGTGACGCGAAACTGGGTCAAGGCGCTCCATACCCCGAAGCTGACGGCCAGTGCCTTGCCGCCGTTAAACTTCAGGAAGGGCGAGAAGGCATGCCCGATGATCGGCGCGAGCACCGCGGGGATCAGCTCTTCTTCCGTCAGGATGCCGCTGTTCACGATGAGGAGCACCGGAATGTAGCCTTTGAGGAAATCAAGCGCAACGCCCATCAAGCCGAACTTATACCCGGCGCCGCTCCACAGATTGGCCGCTCCTGGATTGCCGTCACCGATCTTCCGGATATCCAGCTTGAGCATCCGGCCTATCCAATAAGAGAACATCAATGAGCCGCACAGGTAACAGATGATCGTCAGTGTGATCATCATGACGGATTCCCCCCGACGTCAATCGTTCTGCCTTTCCAGATGACCTTCTTCGCAATATGAGACTGGTACAGCGAATAGCCGATTACGATGAGGAAGAAGCTGACGGACAGTATCGGAAAGAGTTGGTGGATGATGCCGAATCGGCCGACCAGACGGTTGATATAGTATATTTCAGCCACGTACAAAATATAGCCAATCGCCATCGGAATGAGCATGGCATGACCAATTGCCAGGAACCAAACCTGACTTACGATCAGCCCGATGATCCAGAGGATGGCGCATGTCAATGTCAACGGATGAAGCAATGCGGTGCTCAGCATCGCGCTTTTGGCGAAGCCCTCCAGCTCGCTTCGGAAGCCGCCCGGATACATGCGGTAGGAGATAAGCTTGCCGCCGAGATAGTTGGATACCTGGATTCCGGCTTCTTGGAACTTTCCTCCGAGACTCAGGTCGTCCGTGATTTTCGAGCGTATCTGCTCGTGTCCGCCGATCTTCTCGTAATCTTCCCTGGTTGTGATGATACAGGGGCCATACAGGCCTTTGCGCGGATTGCGCTGCTCGAACGGCGAAGTGAAGGTGAAGGCGCCGAGCACATTCAGCATCATGGCGAACCGCTCATAGAATCTGACCGTCGTATGATAAGGGACGACCGACATGGCGCCGCCTTGCTTATGCTGTTCGGCGACGAGCGATGCGATCGCACCATCGGCGAGTCTTACATCTGCATCCAGGAAGATGAGGATGTCTCCGTTCGATTTCAAGTACCCGTTCCAGAGCGCCCAGGACTTGCCGGTCCAGCCTTCCGGAAGCTCGGGGGATGCGATTACGGTAACGCCGAAGCTCTCGGCGATCTCCCTCGTGCGGTCCGTGGAATGATCGTCGACAACGATCACTTCGCTTGGCTTCAGCGTTTGCCTGGACAGGGAGGCGAGCAGCTCTGGCAGGTTCAGTTCTTCATTGCGTGCGGGAATGATGACAGATATGCTGCGTGGCGGCGATGATTGTTGGGAAGGTTCAGGAATGGTTGCTTTTCTGAAAAGGATGAAACCGGATACAAAACCGAGTGTAACGGCCATCGGTATCAATAGTAACATCAACTTTCATCCCTCCGACATCACTTTCAACTGTGCTGGACATCCTCGGAATCAAGAGCGGTTACTATAGCATCATTATATGGTATATGATATAAAATTCGTCTGATCGTCACAAAATCCTTTTTTTGCTTGCAGGATTGACCGTGTTATGGGGATAAGGGGCGTTGCCGATCCAAGCTGGCAACCGGAATCCTCGATTGCCAACAACGTGCGACCGAAAATGCGGCAAGAGATGCGCACCCATCGAACCGGCATGGAAAACAAACGCCGACCCGGCAGGAAACGCCGAATCGGCTGTCATGGGACGATTGGGGAACATCCCAGAGATATGAAGAATGCTTCCCGTATGAAGGCTTCAGGGGGCATTCTTTGTTTATTTTACGCCGGTGAACGTGATCCCTTTGACGAAGAACCGGTTGAAGAAGATGAACAGGATGAGCGCCGGGAGCGTGAACACCATCGATGCGGCCATGATCAGGTTCCAGAAGCTGTAGTATTGACCCTTGAACGTGTTGAGGCCGAGCGGCAGCGTGAACATCGCCTTCTCCGACATGATGACGAGCGGCCGCATGAAGTCGTTCCACGAGCCCATGAAGATGAACACCGCTTGCGCTGCCAGCGCGGGGCCCGCGAGCGGAAGCGCGATCCGGAAGAAGGAGCCGAAGCGGCCCAGTCCGTCGATCTCCGCCGCCTCCTCCAGATCCTTCGGGAAGCTGAGGAAGAACTGGCGCATCATGAAGATGAACGTCGCGTTCACCGCGCCGGGTACGATCAGCCCTTGGAAGCTGTTCAGCCAACCGAACTCGTTCAGAATCATGTAGCTCGGAATGAGGGTGAGCTGTCCCGGAATCATGAGCACGGCCAGGATGGTGAAGAACATCAGCTTGTTCCCGGGGAAATTAAACCGCGCCAGCGCGTAGCCCGCCATCGAGTTGAACAACAAGTTCAGCCCCAGGACGATGATCGCGACGAAGGAACTGTTGCCGAACCATCGGGGGAACAGCGGCTCGTCGATGAATATCTGCTTGTAGTTGTCTAGCGTGAACATCTTCGGGATAAAATTCGGTTCCCCGGTCGAGATTTCGGCCAGCGTCTTGAACGAGGCGGACAACGCCCAGAGGAACGGGATGAACGTGATGACGGCGTATGCAATCAGGATCGTATACTGGATGATGCGAAGCATGGTCCGCATGCCTTTGTGGTCCCACATCGGTAGGTCCCTCCTTCAGTTCAGCTTCTCTTCGCCGAAGAGACGGCGCTGGATGACGGTGATCAGCATGATGACGGCAGCGAGCATAACCGCCAGCGCTGCGGCGTAGCCCATGTCGAGGCTCTTGAATGCGTATTGGTAGATGAGCAGCACCACGGTCAGCGTAGAGTTGTTGGGACCGCCGGAGCCGTTCGAGAAGATGTACGCCTGGTCGAACAGTTGGAACGTGCCGATGATGCCCATCGTGACAACGAAGAACGTGACCGGTTTGAGCAGCGGCAGCGTGATGCTCCAGAATTTCCTTAGCGTCCTCGCGCCGTCGATCTCCGCCGCTTCGTAGAGCGAGTCCGGGATATCCTGCAAAGCGGCCAGATAGATGACCATGAAATACGGCGCGGTGGACCAGACGTTCATCAGCATGATTGCCTTAAGCGCCACGTTAGGGTCGCCGAGCCAGTTGAAGGCGGGGATGCCGAAGAAGCCGAGCAGGTCGTTCAACAGTCCGTCGGTCTTGAAAATCCACATGAAGATCAGCGTGAGCACCGCGGAAGAAGTGACCGTCGGGAGAAAATAGAGCACGCGGAACGCGTTCCTGCCCCTCAGCTTCGAGTTCAGCACGGATGCGAGCAGGATGGCGAGCGCGGTCTGCAAAGGGACGACGATGAGTGCGTACTCGAACGTGTTGTACAGGGCGATCCAGACGCGATCGTCATCGATCATCCGCGTGTAGTTGTCTACGCCGATGAAGCGGTATGAGGTGTCGCCGAGCAATTGCACCTTGTTGAATGATAAATATAGCGCATACAAGATCGGCGCCAGCAAAAATGTGCCAATGACGAGCAGCGTCGGCAGCAGGAACATATAGCCGGTGACCGTCTCTCTGAGTTTGCGCCTGTTCATGCGCGGTTCCTCCTTAATATCGGGGATTACGTTTCCGACAGACAAGAGCGCATTCGTCCGCCGCGGCCGAAGACCGCTGGAACGAGTGCGCTCGTGAAGGCCGGAAGGGGGGAGCCATCTCCCCCGCCAGCCTCGGCACGGATTATTGCATCGCTTCGATTTCCTTGTTTGCGGTTTCGACCGCCTGCTTCATCGCGTCTTCAAGCGTTTGCTCGCCGAGGAACGCGCTGATGAACTGATTGTTGAAGTTGTTCATGATGATCGGGCCGTATTTGCCGACTTGCCACGGAATCGAGTACGACGAGCCAGCGACGATCGCCGCACGGTATTCGTCCTTGTCGTAGCCGAGTTCGGCCGCGACCGACTTCCGCGTTGGCAGCGCGAGGCCTTTGCTGGTCCAGATCTTCATGCCTTCCTTGCCAGTCAGGAACTCGATCAACTTCCAAGCTTCTTCTTTATGCTCCGATTGCTTGTTCATGACGTAAGCGACGGTGTAAGCCATCGTGAGCTTCTTGCCGCCCACGGCCGGCACTTCAGCGGTACCGTACTCGAGATCCGGGAAGGTGTTGTTCAGGTACGGGATTGCCCAGTTGCCCTCGAGCACCATGGAGACTTTCTCTTGGCCGAACATTTCGCCACCCCAGCCGGAGCCGACTTCTGTTGGCTGAACGCTCGTCTTGTCGATTAGGTGCTGGTCGATGACGAGCTGCAGGCCCTGCAGCGCTTCGGGCGTATCGAAGGCTGCCTTGCCATCTTCGTCGACGACCTTGCCGCCGAACGCTTCGATCATGAACATCTGCCGCGCAAGCTCCGGCGCAACGCCCAGGCCGTAGCGGCCATCCTTCGTGAGGATCTTCGAATATTCACGCAGTTCCTCCCAAGTGGTAGGCGGACCTGACAGGCCGGCTTCTTCGAAGTGTTTCTTGTTGTAGAAGAGGACCAGTGTCGAGGAGTCCTTCGGGAAGCCGTAGTAGTTGCCGTCTTCGCCCTTAAACGCGTTGAGCAGCGGTTCCTCGATGTCCCCCAGGTCGAATTCGTTCGTGATGTAGCCGTTCAGCGGCTCGAGCACGTTCAGTTCGAACAGCGCTTCCGCTTCTGACGAGTCGAGGTAGAAAACGTCGCCAGCTTGGCCGCCGATCAGCCGCGTCTTGATGACGTCCATGTACTGTTCGGAGATGACTTCATACTTGACCTTGATGTTCGGGTACTTCTTCATGAATTCATCGAGTGTCTGTTGCAGCAGTTCTTCTTCTTCAGGGGAAGCGCCCCAGCCGTTGAGCGTGATCTCCACCTGCTCGGGCGATGCAGAACCCCCTGAAGATGAGTTGCTTGACGTGGATGAATTGCTCGATGAGGACGAAGTGTTGCCGGATGACGACGAGTCGTTGTTCGACTTGCTGCCGCAGCCCGCAATGATGAGTACGAGGGCCAGCATGACAGCCAGGATGGTGAACCCTTTTCTCTTCATACTTCTATACCTCCCTTTGAATTTGGAGCATTCTGATATATTGCTTGAAGCACGCGCAGATCGCAGCCTGTCGAGTTGTGCTCGACCGTGACTTCCGGCGCCGCGCTTCCATCCCGCCGCGTAACCGTCAGCGAGAGGAAGCCGGAGCCGATGCGAAGCTGGCGCACGCTCAGCCGATTCATGCCGTCCGGCAAGGCCGGACTGAGACGGATGACGCCGCTCGGAGCGTCGGGATCCAGACCCAGGAACACTTGCAGGAACACAAGCGGCGTGCCCGCCGCCCATGCCTGGGGCGAACAGGCGACTGGATACGGGACCGGACGACCCAACGTATCCGGGTAGCCGCAGAACAGTTCCGGCAGCCGGTTGTACGCGAAGTGTTCCGCTGCCCGCATGAGCCCCCGGACGACCCGGAGCGCCTGCTCCGTGAATCCCATGCGGCTCATGCCGATGAGACAGAGCGAGTTGTCATGCGGCCATACGCTGCCGTTATGATAGCTCATCGGGTTGAACCCGGTGGATGTATCGCTCATCGTGCGGATGCCGTATCCGCTGAACATATCTTCTGCTGTGAGCCGGCGCGCGACCAGTTCCGCGCGTGCTGCATCTGGAAGGCCCGTCATCAGCAGATGTCCTGGGTTTGAGGTGACCGAACGCACCTGCCGCTTCTCCCGGTCGAGGGCAATCGCGTAGAAGGATTCATCCTCCATCCAGAACGATTGCTCGAACCGTTGTTTCATGCCTTCAGCGGATCGCTCCAGCGCTTCCGCCTCGGCGGTGCGGCCAAGCTCCCGGTAGATGTGCGCCATACCCAACTTCGCACGGTATACATAGCCCTGCACTTCCGCTAGAGCGATCGGTGATGTGGCGAAATCTCCGGACTCGTGGACGATCGAGTCGCCGGAATCTTTCCACCCCTGGTTGGCGATGCCACCCGATGACTCAGAGTGGTATTCGATGAATCCGTCGCCGTCCAGATCGCCGCTTTGATCGATCCACATCAGCGCCCGCTCCAGCGCTGGCAGCAGCCCGCGGATGGACTCGATATCACCGGTCCAACGCCAATATTCGACGGCCAGTACGAGGAACAGCGGCGTAGCGTCAACTGAACCGTAGTAGGGGGTGAACGGAATCTGATTTGTGTTTGCGAGCTCGCCGTACCGGATCTCGTGCATGATTTTGCCCGGCGTCTCATCACGCCACGGGTCAACCTTGGTGCCTTGATAGACCGCCATCGTCCGCAGCGTGCCGAGCGCGACTTCGGGGTTGGCAGGCAGCATCTGCAGCGCGGCGATCAGGCTGTCCCGGCCGAACGGCACTGCGTACCACGGCAGACCCGCAACGGGGAACGGCCCGTGGCCGAGATCGGTGAGCAGCATCCGCAGGTCCAGCATGCCGCGCCGGTACATTCGGTTGAAGACGGCAAGGTCGGTGTCAACCGACGTGGAAGCCTGCTCCCACTCGCGATAGGAAGCATCCAACAACTGCAGCGCTTCATCGCGCGGCTTCGCCTGAGGCTCGCTTTCGCCGACAATGATGGGCGTGACGGTCAGATCAATCGTCCGGGTCTGGCGCGGATCAAGCTCGACCGCAAACGTTACCGATCCGTCAGGTGATATCTGGTCTGCCTGGGCGCTCCAGGCGATCCGCGTCTCCCGCGAGATGCCGTCGGCGCCTGCGTAGCGGATGACGATGCCGTTCTCTCCGGCGATTGTGCCGGTCACGGAGCCGATTCGTCCCGCCTTGATGCCCCGGACGGTGAACATGTCGGCGAAGTCCGCTCCGAAGGTGAGCGTCGTCTCAAACGCGATCGGCTTCGGGCCGAAATTTGTATAGGACAGCGATTCATACAGCACACCGTCCTGGATGAACCGGTGCCGCATGATTTCCACCGTTTCCCGCCACAGTTTAATCTGCCCGTTCTCTTCCATGTGCGGATTGGTCAGCCGGAACACGGCCTGGCAGTTCATCTCGGCCGTGGACTCGAGCAGGATCGGCCTTGTGCCGTTGATCGTCAGTTCAAGTCGGCTCAGGAACCGCGTATCCTTCGTATACAGTCCGCAGCCGCTCTCCGAACCTGGCAAGATGTCACCGCTTGCATCCGTCAGGAGGAACAGGTCGTTCTCTTTGATCACATGTTGATTCAACTTAAAACCCTCTCCAAACTCCTGCTAATTATCCGAAACGTTTCGGATACCTGTGATTATATGCGAAACAGTAAACGTTTGCAATATGGGTCATAAAAATATTTACGGCGGTTGAGAATCCATTGAAATTTCGCTACAATAATGTTGAAAATATACGAAACGTTTCGGAAGGAGACAAATTCTCGTGACGACCATCAAAGATGTCGCGCGCATGGCAGGCGTCAGCGTAACCACGGTATCCCGTGCGCTTAACGGCCATGACGACGTCAACCCTGAAACGAGAAGGCGCATTCAAGAAGTAGCAGATCAGCTCGGATACAGTCCCAATATCGCCGCGAGAACTCTTGTCTCGAAGCGGAGCCGCACGCTCGGACTTTTGCTCTCCGCCCTGACCCGCAACAGCGTGAAGGACAACATCGTCTTCGAGATGCTATGCGGCATGAACGATCGCGCCGCCGAACTCGAGTACGATCTCGTGCTGTTCAACACGACACCGCAGAAGCAACGACAGAAATCCTACAAAGCGCTGTGCAAGGAACGGGGAGTCGACGGCGTCATCATGATGGGGATGCGGCTGGATGATCCCTATCTGGAAGAGATGCTGCACGCTGCCATTCCATGCGTGCTGATCGATATCCCGATCGAGCGGAAGAAGAATATCGGCTATGTGATGACGGATAACATCCAGGGCGCGATGGATGCGGTCACTCATCTGATCGGGCTCGGCCACCGACATATCGGCATGATCAACGGGCATGCCCAGGCGGCCGTCAGCATCCAGCGGCTCGAAGGCTACAGGCAGGCGCTCGAACGGCACGGCATCTCGTTCGACGAGCGATATGTGGAGGATGGCGAATTCCGGGAGGACGGCGGCAAGGATGCGGCCTACCGGCTGCTAGCATCGCATCCGGAGCTGACCGCGATCTTCTGCGCGAGCGACCTGATGGCGCTCGGTGCGCTGCAAGCGATCCGGGCGCTCGGCAAGCGGGTGCCGGAGGACATCTCGATCATCGGTTTCGACGACATCGTCGCTGCACAATACTGCACGCCCGCGCTGACAACGGTGAACCAAGACAAGTACCAGATGGGCTATCTCGCAGCTGCTATTCTGATCGACATGCTGGAGGGCCGCCAGGTGCAGCGATACCGCACGATGCCCGCGGAACTGATCGTGCGCGCTAGCACGGGACCGGTTCGCGGGCAATGAAGGGAAGCTTCACATCGACTTCTTGCGCGATTCTGTTTGCATCACAGAAGGTTGAGCTGTATGCTTGGCGGATGCTTTACGTCCATGCAGCAAGAAGTACAGGAGGATCGTGAACAGCACGACGAGCGACAGCGTCAGATACATACCGTCGAAGCCGATCTCCGGCACGAGGAAGCCGAGGAAGAACGGGCCGAGTCCAACGCCGCCGTCCAGGCAGACGAAGAACGTTGACGTGGCCAAGCCATAGCGGTGCTTCGGCGTCAGTTGGATGGCGATCGCCTGGCCGGCTGACATCATCGTGCCGAAGCCGAGCGCGGCGAGCGCGCCGGACAGCAGAAGCGTGAAGCCGTTGCTGCTGATGCTGAGCAGGAACAGGCTGGAAGCGAACAGGATAAGCGACGGATAGATGACGATATTGTCACCTTTGCTGTCCAGCAGTATGCCGGTGAACGGCCGGGAAGCGAACAGGACGATAGCATAGACGACGTAGAAGTAGCTTGCCGCATCCGTCAGCCCGATGCTCTCCGCATAGGTGTTGATGAACGAGACGATGCCTGAATAGGCGATGCCCATCAGGATCATGATGATCGAGATCGGCAGCGCATTTTTCTCGAAGAAGTCGCTGAACCCGAAGCCTTGCTTCATCTGCTGGCGTTGTTCCGTCGTCAGGGTAATCTCAGGAATCTTCGCGAAGATCGTGATGACGATGGCGATGATGGCGAAGATGGTACAGGCGACGAAGACGGCGGAATAGTCCGCGTGCTGCGAGATGAACAGTCCCAGAAACGGTCCGATCGCGGTGGCGACGGTGGAACTGAGCGAGAAATACCCTGTTCCTTCTCCTCTTCTGCTGTCAGGAATGAGGCTCATGACAGCCGTCATCATCGCGGTGGCAGCGGAGCCGAAGGCCGCGCCATGCAGGAAACGGACCGCAAGCAGCAGATACAGATGGTTTATCGGGAAGTAGCACAGGGAGGCGAGCAGGAACACGGCCAAGCTCACGTAGAGAATCTTCCTGCGGCCGATCAGCTCGATAAACTTGCCCACCAGCAGGCGGGAGAATACGGCGGCCAGGACGAAGATGCTCGCCGCGAATCCGGCATTGCTCTCTGAAGCCTGAAACTCCTGGATGGCATAGGAGGCCATGGTTGTCATCAGCGTGTAGAAGGTGAGTGCGATGCAGAAGTTGGTTCCCATGAGGATGATGAAGTCTTTGGTCCATAATTTCGGTCGTTTGCTCATTGATGTCCCTCGGTTCTGGCAATAGATTATTATGGGTAAAAAAAGAAAAGACACCGCTTCTCAACAGAGAAGGGTGATATGTCGCATCATATTACACTTACATAAGTATAGTTTCGGGGGTTGGAGGATGTCAATTCCTATGTCTGGCAGAGCCAGTGCTGGGTGATAAAGAGGGCAAACAGAGCATCGAACGGATAAACTCGGCCAGTTGGCTGAGTAAGGCAGCATGAACTTCCTGTTTGTGGTACAATAAATCAACAAGTGGCATTGGGCATTTCCCAGGGAAACTGGCTCTCATGGATGTCCAATATAGTGAAGGGAGGATCGATGAACCATGGCTGATACAAGCAAGAAGCTGTTGCCTGATCAGGAGATTGAGCTGCTGAACGTGTTGAAGTCCCGCTTCGAGAAGCATATGGACCGGCACCCGGATCTGCGATGGGAACAGGTAGCGAAGAAGCTTGAAACCAGCCCGGACAAGCTCTGGTCGCTATATGAGATGGAGAGGACCGGAGGCGAACCGGATGTGGTTGGCTATGACGAACAGACGGGGGAGTACATCTTCATCGATTGTTCAGCGGAGAGTCCCAAAGGGCGGAGAAGCGTATGCTATGATGATGAGGCGCTGGAGTCGCGCAAGGAGCATAAGCCGAAAGCCAGCGCGGTTGGGATGGCAGCCGAGATGGGCATCGAGCTGCTGACGGAAGACGAGTACCGGGAACTGCAGCGGCTGGGCAGTTTCGACAACAAGACGTCGAGCTGGGTGCGGACGCCCTCCCGCATCCGCCAGTTAGGCGGTGCGCTGTTCTGTGATCGGCGCTACGATACGGTCTTCGTCTATCACAATGGTGCGGAATCGTATTATGCGGCAAGGGGCTTTCGTGGTTCGTTAAGGGTATAGGCCGATACAGCTCATTCCAGACAGTCCTGTCTGCTTTAGCAGACGGGCTGTTTTTTTATGGTCTGATATGTCGAATTTTCATACAAACATATTTAATTTTTGGGGGTTTAAGCTAAAATTTTCTAAGTTACAAGAAATCGCTTACATGCTATATTTTTCCATGTAAGGGGGTGATAGGGATGAAGATCTTGGATTCCGGGTGATGCCTTCACATCGGACAAGCTGTCATTTTCTTCTCACCAACCAAAACCATGAACATGAATGAGTAGGAGGTTATTCTAATGAAAGTACGTAAGAAAGTGGCATTCATCAGCATTGCTGTTGCTCTGTGCTTGTGCATGCTGGCGACGAGTGTGAGCGCCAACACATACTGGCAATACTGGACGGATGGCGGCGGAGTCGTCAATGCTGTCAATGGCAGCGGCGGAAACTACAGTGTCTCCTGGTACAACACCGGCAACTTTGTTGTTGGCAAAGGTTGGGCGACAGGTTCCCCGAACCGGACTATCAATTATAATGCAGGTGCTTGGAATCCGCAAGGCAATGCCTATCTGACGCTCTATGGCTGGACTAGATATCCGCTCATCGAGTATTACGTTGTCGATAGCTGGGGTACTTACAGACCGACTGGCGAATACAGAGGCAGCGTATACAGCGATGGTGGCTGGTATGACATTTACAGAACGATGCGCTACAATGCGCCTTCCATCGACGGTACTCAAACGTTCCAACAATACTGGAGCGTTCGTCAGCAGAAGCGCCCGACCGGCAGCAACGTCTCGATCACGTTCAGCAACCATGTCAACGCATGGCGCAATGCCGGCATGAACCTGGGCAGCAGTTGGTCCTATCAAGTGCTCGCGACAGAAGGATATCAAAGCAGCGGCTACTCCAACGTAACTGTGTGGTAAGCTCAAGCGGCTGCCGGCATCTTGCCGGCAGCCTGATCAGATGAGGTGGCGAACGCATGAGAAGAACAACGTACGTACTGTCCATGGTCATGTTGATGGTCATTCTGGTTGTTGCAGCATGTTCAAAGTCTGGTTCACAAACGGTAAAGAACGATATGATCTTCGTTGAAGGCGGTACATATGTCCGCAAAGCAACTTCTTATGATGATCAAGAAGTTTATGATGAAGAAGTGGTTATTGCTGACTTTTATATCAGCAAATTTGAGGTCACTCAGAAGGAGTGGCGGGAAGTGATGGGGACCAACCCATCAAACTTCAAGGGCGATCATCTTCCCGTGGAGATGGTCAGTTGGTATGAGGCGATTGAGTATTGCAACCTGCGCAGCATCAAGGAAGGGCTGGAACCGTATTATATCATCGACAAGAATAACAAAGACCCGAACAATACGAGTGAGTACGATCCGGTCAAATGGACGGTTACCATCAATGAAGGTGCGAACGGTTATCGTTTGCCGACGGAGGCGGAATGGGAATACGCGGCAAGCGGCGGCAAGATGAGCCAGCAACACACCTACAGTGGAAGCAATCAGGCTGATGAGGTCGGCTACTATTGGCAGAACAGCGGGAAAGAATATTTATCTGGAGACTGGAACTGGCCGGCGATCGTCAATAATCAGAATATGACCCATCCCGTCGGCTCGAAAGCTCCCAATGAGCTTGGTTTATACGATATGTCAGGCAATGTTCGGGAATGGTGCTGGGATTGGTATGAGGATTTCGACTTTCCAAGCGGCCTGTTTCGAATTGTGAAGGGCGGAGGATGGATGGGCGACGTCAGCAATATGGAGATTACGTTCCGCGGCAAGTTCGAGGCAAGCGGCTATGGACCGGACCAAGGGTTTCGCGTAGCCCGCAATGCCTGAGTAACAACAGAATCATGGAATACCATGGCGGTCCCGGGGGGCCGCTTTTTGGCTTTGCAAGGATGCAACTGGTTCGATGTATGAGTTCCACGTATCCGGTTCATTCTAGCTATGGATGAGACGAAAGGAATGCATGTACCTATATAGAAGAAATTGGTGCGATGATGCAGGTACATTTGGGGCAGTATCGATGATAGCGGTTTACCGAGAATATTTGCATCAGATGTAACATAGGTATTTGACTTCCTTCTTTTTATTTATTATAAATAAATAATGAGACTAAATTTCAAATTAGGAGGAGAGAAAACTATGCCATTAGTAGGCAGCAAGGTATTGCCTTTCCAGGCATCCGCTTATCAAAAGGGCGAGTTTCTTAACGTATCGGACGCAGATTTCATCGGGAAGTGGAGCGTAGTATGCTTCTATCCGGCAGACTTCACTTTCGTGTGCCCAACTGAGCTGGAGGACCTGCAAAATCATTACGCAGAATTGAAGCAGCTTGGTGTAGAGGTATACTCCGTATCGACAGATACGCACTTCGTGCACAAAGCATGGCATGACAGCTCCGCAGCAATCGGCAAGGTCGAATATATCATGATCGGCGACCCGTCCCATACGATCTCCCGCAACTTCCAAGTGCTGGATGAAGAGACTGGTCTGGCACAACGTGCAACCTTCATCATCGACCCGGACGGCGTGATCCAAGCCGTGGAGATCAATGCAGACGGCATCGGCCGCGACGCAAGCACGCTGATCGGCAAGATCAAGGCTGCCCAATACGTGCGCAACCATCCGGGAGAAGTTTGCCCGGCTAAGTGGAAAGAAGGCGCTGAAACGCTGAAACCAAGCCTCGACCTCGTAGGCAAGATCTAAGGAGAATATACATCATGAAACTGGACGCAGACATCAGAGCACAACTGGAACAATACCTTCAGTTAATGGAAGGCGACGTTGTGATCAAGGTCAGCGCCGGTTCTGATGACGTTTCGAGAGACATGCTGGACCTGCTCGAAGAGCTGACCAGTATGTCTTCTCGTATTACGACAGAACAGGCACAACTTGATCGCACGCCAAGCTTCAGCGTGAATCGTCCCGGAGAAGACACCGGCATCGTGTTTGCAGGCGTGCCGCTCGGCCATGAGTTTACCTCGCTGGTTCTGGCGCTTCTGCAGGTGAGCGGCCGCGCGCCGAAGGCCGACGAGAAGGTGATCTCCCGAATCAAGCAGCTCAAGGGCGAATACCGCTTCGAAACCTATGTCAGCCTGTCTTGCCATAACTGCCCTGACGTCGTTCAGGCATTGAACATGATGAGCGTGCTGAATCCGGGCATCTCACATACGATGATCGATGGAGCAGCCTATAAGGCTGAGGTGGAGAGCAAGGACATCCTGGCCGTACCAACGGTCTATCTGAACGGCGAATTCTTCGAAAGCGGCCGGATGACCGTTGAGGATATCCTGAACAAACTTGGCGCAACGGCAAGCGCGGATGAGTTCGCCAACAAGGAACCTTACGATGTTCTCGTCGTTGGCGGCGGTCCTGCAGGCTCCAGCGCCGCGATCTATGCCGCGCGCAAGGGCATCCGCACCGGCATCGTGGCAGAGCGCTTCGGCGGCCAGGTGAACGATACGCTGGCGATTGAGAACCTGATCAGCGTGAAGCACACGGAAGGCCCGAAGCTGGCGATTGCGCTGGAGGAACATGCGAAGGAATATCCGATCGACATCATGAAGTCGGTTCGAGCCGTGAAGCTCGAGCGCAAGGATCTCATCGAGATCACGCTGGACAACGGTGCGGTACTGAAGAGCAAAACCGTGATCATCGCTACCGGTGCGCGCTGGCGCAACTTGAACGTGCCGGGCGAGCAGGAGTTCAAGAACAAGGGCGTCGCGTACTGCCCGCACTGTGACGGCCCTCTGTTTGCCGGCAAGAAGGTGGCAGTGGTTGGCGGCGGCAACTCCGGCGTGGAAGCGGCGATCGACCTGGCCGGCATCGCTTCGGAAGTCACCCTGTTTGAATTTATGTCGCAGCTCAAGGCCGACCAAGTGCTGCAAGACCGCTTGTTCAGCCTGCCTAACGTGAGGGTGATCCACAACGCGCAAGTGAAGGAGATCACTGGCAGCAACCGCATGGAAGGCATCACCTATGTTGATCGCGAGACTGGCGAAGAGCATCATCTGGAGATGGATGGCGTATTCGTACAGATCGGACTCGTGCCGAATACGGAGTGGCTAGAGGGCGTGCTGGAGCGCACGCGCATGGGCGAGATCATCGTCGACAGCCGCGGCGCCACGACGATTCCGGGCGTATTCGCTGCGGGCGACTGTTCGAACAGCCCTTATAAACAGATCATCATCTCGATGGGTTCAGGCGCAACAGCGGCCCTGAGCGCATTTGATTATCTCATTCGCAACTGACGGGATACCCAGCCGATGAGGCTGGGTATCTTCGTATCTGATAACAGGAGAGCAAGCCATGAAAGAATATCCCATCATCAAACTGAGCGATCAACCGGAGCTCAAGGATCAGGCAGCACGTTGGTTCCACCACAAATGGGGCATCCCGTTGGAGGCTTATCAGGAGAGCATCGCGGCATCCTTGCGGGAAGGTGTGGTGGTGCCAGCCTGGTATGTCTGCATGGACGGAGACAGGATCGTTTGCGGCATGGGCGTCATCGACAATGATTTTCATAACCGCAAAGACCTCTCCCCCAATGTTTGCGCGATCTATACCGAGGAGGATTACCGCGGTCAGGGCATAGCCGGGAAGCTGCTCAACTATGTGTGCGAGGATATGAAAGCTCACGGCATCGATACGTTGTATCTGGTGACCGACCATACGTCCTTCTACGAACGGTATGGCTGGGAGTTCCTCTGCATGGTCCAGCAGGATGGCGAAGAGAAGCTGGCCAGAATGTATGTGCATAAGAGCTAATAATTCAACTTTCCCCACAGCATAGGCTGCCGAGTTATCACGGCGGCCTTGTTTTGTTGCTAAGGAACCTGGCCTGCAATGGCCAACATCCCGATCACCGACACAAAAAAATTACAAAATAAAGTCAAAACAACCCCATACCAACGACTTGTTGTAAGCACTTACAATAAAAGAGTAGTTGAAAGCGCTGTATTTAAGACGCTTCATTCACGATTATTCGATCCATGCACCCGAATCTTGTCGTGGCAGTCGTTGTAGCAGGTTGATGCGGCAAACGTCTTAAACGCAGCGCCAAACCTGTACAGAAGGGGGAGTATAACAACGAATGAGCAAAGCATTTCACAAAGTGAAGGCCATCTTCTTCTGGATCGACAGGGCGATTGAAGTGTTCGCGGTAAGTTCAGTGGCACTGATGACCTTGATCGTGACATTGCAGGTGATCACGCGAAAGTTGTTCAATTTCGTCTTCTTCTGGTCTGAGGAGGTCACGCTGCTTCTGCTGGTCTGGTTCTCCTTCCTGGGAATCGCCATCGGCTTCCGTGACAAGTTGCATCTGGCGATGGATGCCCTTGCCAACCGGTTCTCGAAGCGGGTGAACTGGTTGCTGGATCGCATTATCGCTCTGTGCACGCTCCTCTTCGGCATCTATCTGATGAAGTATGGATGGGACTTCGTCCAGGTCGTGAAGAACAATACGATGTCCGCTACCGGTTGGTCGAGCGCCGTGAAGTATATCATCATGCCGGTCACCGGAATCCTGACGATTTTCTATGGATTGCTTCAATTGCTCGGCATCGATACGGTGCAACATCGCGAGCTGGATGAGGGGGTTAGCGAATGAGTACAACCATATCTTTGATCGTCCTGTGTGCAAGCTTCGTCATCTTGCTCCTCCTGCGTTTTCCGGTATCGCTCGTGCTGGCGCTGTCTTCGCTGCTCACCGCGATGACGCTGGATCTGCCGCTGCCGAATATCGCACTGCGTATGGTTCATGGGATCGACTCGTATTCGCTCCTGGCCATACCATTCTTCATCCTCGCCGGGCAGATCATGAGTGAAGGCGGCCTGGCGCTCCGGCTCGTCAATCTCGCCCAGTTGATCGTTGGCGCGATTCGCGGCGGCCTCGCGATGGTGAACTGCCTCGCCTGCATGCTCTTCGGCAACATCAGCGGCTCGGCCGCAGCCGACGTCTCTTCGGTCGGTTCGGTCATGATCCCGATGATGAAGAAGAAAAATTACGAGCCGAGCTTCTCCGTCGCCGTTACTTCGGCCGCAGCCATCCAGGGCGTCGTTATGCCACCGAGCCATAACATGATCATCTATGCGGTTGCAGCCGGCGGCGTGTCGATCTCAAGCCTCTTCCTGGCGGGTGTCGTGCCTTGTCTGATCATGTTGGTCGCTCTCATGGCTACCAGCTATATCATCGCCAGGAAGCGCGGCTATCCGAAGGGTGAACCGGTCAAACTGAAGGAAGTGCCGAAGATTCTGCTGGACGGCATCCTGTCACTCATGACCGGGGTGATCATCCTCGGCGGCATCTTCTCAGGTTGGTTTACCGCAACGGAGTCCGGCGCGATCGCCTGCGTCTATGCGTTCATCCTGACGTTCTTCTGGTACCGGGATCTGCCGCTGTCTCATATGAAGGTGATCTTCCTGAAGACGTTCCGGACTGTTGCGATGGTGCTCTTCCTGATCGCTGCATCAAACGCGTTCGCATGGATTCTGACTTATCTGAAGGTGCCGCAATTGATCACCGAAGCGCTGCTTACGATCTCCGACAGCCCGTTCATCATCCTGTTGATCATCAACGTGCTGCTTCTCATACTTGGCGCACCGCTGGATATGGCGCCGCTGATCGTCATCATGACGCCGATCCTGTATCCGGTCATCACATCGCTAGGCATGGACCCGGTGCACTTCGGCATCGTGTTGATCCTGAACCTCGGCATCGGACTGATCACACCGCCTGTCGGTACGGTTCTATTCGTCGGATGTGCGATTGGCAGGGTCGGCATCGAAAGTGCGACGAGAGCATTGATCCCGTATTTCTTGGTGCTCGTCGGAGTCTTGTTCTTGATCACCTATGTGCCTCAGATCTCGTTGTGGCTTCCTAATCTGTTTATGAAGTAATGAAGTCGACATGGGGGGTGTTCACTTCAGCATTCACCAAGCGTGACAGAGAGATCAAACGCCAGCAATGTGGAAGATCAAGCTACAGGAAGTGGAGAACATCGAACAGAATTTATGATAGAAGAAGAAAGGGGTATATGACACATGACCAACAAACATCCACGCATCATCTCTTGGTTCATAGTCGCGTTGATTCTGGTACTCTTGGCGGCTTGTTCATCGGGTGGAGGCGGCACATCCTCAAGCGGAGGCAATACCTCCGGCAACGGGAACACCTCCGGCAATACGGGTAGCAACGCTTCCGACAGCAAATCATCGAGTGATGGCCCACGATACACGTTCCGTCTGGCCGAGACGCATCCGGCGGAGTACCCGACGACGCTTGGCGATCGGAAGTTCGCAGAGCTGGTGAACGAACGGACCGGAGGCCGCATCACGATCGATGTCTTCCCTTCGGCGCAGCTTGGCGAGGAGCGGGCAGCCATCGAGCAGGTTCAGCTTGGCGCGATCGAATTCACCCGCGTCAGCACGGGTCTGATGGCTGAGTTCAACCAGGACTTTGGCGTATTCAGCTTGCCGTATATCTTCGACGATGATGATCACGTATGGCGCTTCCTGCTCAGTGAAGCGGGCGATCAATTGCTGGACAGCTTGCAGGATTCCGGATTCCAAGGGCTGGCATGGTACAGCTCCGGCTCCAGAAGCTTCTATTCCTCCAAACCGCTGAACAGCATCGAAGACTTGAAGGGACTCAAGATTCGCGTACAGGAGAACCAGGTAAACATCGCGCTCATGGATGCGCTTGGCGCAAGCGCAACGCCGATGCCATACGGTGAAGTCTACAGCTCCTTGCAAACGGGTGTCATCGACGCAGCGGAGAACAACTATCCGAGCTACTACTCCAGCGGTCATTATGAAGTGGCTAAGTATATGATCCTGGACGGCCATCAGCGCGTTCCGGAAGTGCTGATCGTCTCGAAGACCGTGTGGGATAAGCTGTCACCGGAAGACCAGGAGATCATTCGTCAGTCTGCGATCGATTCCATTGCCTATCAGCGTGAGAAATGGGCAGAGTTCGAGAAAGAATCCGAGACCATGGTGCGTGCGGCGGGCTCCATCATCACGGAAGTAACCGACATCAAACCTTGGCAAGAAGCCGTCAAACCGGTCATCGATCAATATCGTGACAAGTATGCCAATATCCTCGATGCGATCGATGCGGTGCGTTAATGAAGTGATTCGATCCAGGCCTGATATGCAGGCCTGGATTTTTTTGCTTCAAGATAGGAAAACTAAGATCAGGCATAGAACAAGTAAGCAGGATGCTGTGAGTCTAGCCAGGGGGAAAGCTATGGAGAACACAGGCCGCAACCGATTCATGAAAGTGATGCGCAAGCTCCTGCTTCGTGACCGTTCGCTCGTCTATTCCGCTCTGCTCGTGATCATCCCGATGTTGCTCGTCGGCATCATCGCTTATGAACGGTCATCCAAGACGCTCGAATCGGAAGCCCGCCAATACAGTTGGCAGATCATCGAACAGGTGAAGCATTATGTTGAGGATTATCTGCGTGGATACGAACTCGACACGCTTAAGATCGTCAACCATCCGGATACGGTGGCTTTCCTCAAACTGAAGACGATGGAGGAGCCGGGGAGCTCCGAACGGGTGGCAAGTGTGCGCAATGTGCTCAAGAACTTCGCTTATTCCCAGTCCGATGTGACCAATATTACGCTTGTGCTGGACGGGTTGTTCTCCATTCAAACCGCCAACGAAGAGGATATCCTCATCACGAAGGGGATCGAGAACGAGTCCTGGTACCAGTCCGTTCCGTTGACCGGGCGTCCTCAGGTGTACAGCCGGCAGATCCATTGGAAAGGCCGCCAGGAACCGGTGCTCTCGATCCTGAAGAGGATCGTCAATCCGCAGACACTCGGCGCCTATGGCATGCTGATCATCGACCTGAACTACAAGCGCTTACAGGAGGCGGCCAGCGACATCAGGCTGGGCGAGAGCGGGCATGGGTTTCTGTTCATCGTCGACAGCAGCGGCCGGATCGTCTACCATCCCACGATGCAGATCATCGGCAGCAACCTCGACCCTTCGATTCTCCATGCCATGAAGGATTTATCCAGCGGCTCCTTCGTTTCCGGACAGGGGGCGGACAAGATGCTGTATACATACAGTCTGAGCGAAAGGTTCAACTGGTATTTCGTCACGTCCATCCCGTATGGGGAATTGATGAGCTCGCGGACACAGATGGGCAGCACGATACTGTACACGACGGCCGCCTCCATGGTGATCGCCTTCATCCTGAGCATCGGGCTCGCTTCCTCGATCGTCCGTCCGATCAAGCGGCTCTACCAATACATGCGCAAGGTGGAGAAGGGCGATTTCACCGAACGGGTGAAGGTCGAATCCGAAGACGAGCTTGGCATGTTGAGCGCCAGCTTTAACAAGATGGTGGCGAGACTGGCGGAATTGGTGGAGGAGGTTTATCTCTCCAAGGTGCGTGCGACGGAGATGCATCTCAGGGAGAAGGAATCCGAGCTCAAAATGCTGCAAGCACAGATCAATCCGCATTTCCTATATAACACTCTGGAAACGATACGCGGCATGGCGCTTGAGCACGACAGGTTGGACATAGCGTCGGTGTCCGCAGCCTTGGCCCGTATCATGCGATATAATGTGAAGCAAACGGACACAGATGTGACGGTCAGGCAAGAGGTCGAGATCGTGGAAGTGTATCTGCAGATTCAGAAGCATCGCTTCGAGGAACGGCTGCAATATGAGATCGATATCCCCGATTGGGCGATGGGCCAGCGGATCGTGAAGCTGGCTCTGCAGCCGCTGATCGAGAACAGCATCATTCACGGTCTGGAGCCTGCGGCAGGACAGACGCGCATCCGTTTAACGGCAGAGAAGCTGGATGATGACCGGTTCTGCATCATCATCAGCGACAACGGTGCAGGCATGTCCATAGATCAGTTGGAGGCGATCCGCTCTTCGTTGGACGATACGCAGGGGGATCACTCGCATATTGGCCTGCAGAATGTACACAAGCGGATACGGTATCTGTTCGGCGACCGGTATGGGTTGAACGTGGACAGCAGAGAAGGCGCGGGTACGGTGGTTCGGATCGTATTGCCCTATGCGGATACGGGAAAGGAGTTGGGCGAAGTTGGTTGACGTGATGCTGGTGGAGGATGAGAAGTGGGTTCGTGTGGCCTTGCGCAAGGTGATCGAGAGAAGCGGCCTGCCGATCCAGGTGGTTCATGAGGCGGCAGACGGGTTGGCGGCTCTGGACTGGCTGCGAAGCCATGAGGTCGATCTCGTGCTGACCGACATAAGGATGCCGGTGATGGACGGGATCACATTGTTGAAGGAGATCAGGAAGTACGGCTACAAGTGTGATGTCGTCATCGTCAGCGGGCATGATGATTTCACCTACGCGCGCGATGCAATTCGCCATGGAGCGATCGACTATCTGCTCAAGCCTGTGGAGGTTGAGCATATCGAGTCGTGCATTGCGCATTGGCAGGAGATCAGGCGAGGGGTGGGCGCGTACAAGCATGACGAGAAACTATTATCAGGACATGTGATGAATATCGTATACAATCAAGGTGGGCGCGTACAAGCATGACGAGAAACCGTGCACGCCCCAGGAACAATCCGCCGTTGAGCAGGTCATCCATCATATCAAGACCAATCAGGTCTATCACATGACCTCCTGTGAAGCCGCCGAGCTTGTCCATCTGAACCCGAGCTACTTCAGCAAGCTGTTCCGCAACTCGATGGGGATGACGTTCACCGACTATATGACGAACCTCCGCCTGGAGGAAGCGAAGCGGCTGCTTGAGGTCACGTCGATGCGGGTGAATGAGATCGCCGAGCGGTTGGGTTTTACGGATATCGCCTATTTCAGCAATACGTTTAAGAAAAACTGCGGCCTGACGCCGAGCGAATACCGGAGGCATGTCCGAGGCACTTGACCGGTTAAGACCAAGGGCAGCAGCATGGGGCCATTATTCTGAATGAATCGCTTGTGTAACTCCTGTAAACGCCGATGACAGGCTTGCGAACGGAACGTGGTTCCAATACTTCGCCGAATTTCCGCCTTTCTCAGATGCTAACGGAACGCAGATCCGTTATTTGGGAATTATCGAAGGAAATACCCCAATATAATACCGAATAGCGGAATGACGTTCCGTTAGATTCGGGAAACTGCCCGTTTGGCCACCGGTAGCGGAACGTCGTTCCGTTAGGGATGGAGGTTGGAGCTACGCGGCTGCTTCCCGATGTGGTGTGGCGGTCGTCCGTCCTTATGGAGCGGATGTACCAGATCAAGCAACGTATGCGCTGCTTCGTGACCGTTCACCAGCAGCGTGATCCGATGATTTCCCGGGTAATGACGCCTGGTGGACAGATCCCCCCAGTGAAGGGTGCGTTGTCCTTGCAATTGCAGCGTACCTTGCAGGGTCTTCTCGGTGAGGAAGAACAGTTTGCGTGAGGTACGCCCATTCGCCCTCACATAATCGACGGCATATTCGATGCGTACCTTCATCGCATCAGGACGGTGTGAGGTCAGGCGAAGTTCATACGACATCTCGCAATCGCCGCCAATCGGGAGCTTGTCCTTGTCCAGCCGGATCTCGGCATGGGAGATGAGCTCGGCGGTGGCCTCCGTCTCGGCGAAGCCGAACAGCGCCAAGGCTTCCGGGTCGGCTCTGCGAATCATCGTGCGCAGGCCATGGCGGATGATCCAGTCGGTGTGCGGATGCACCCCTAACCAGCGCCGTGCCGTCTGAAGCACGACATTCGGGTTGTCCTTGGCGATGTCGTTCAGATTGTTGGCGACGCTCTTGCGCACATACAGCGACGGGTCTTGCTTCAGCCGTTCGAGGATCGGCAGGATCGGTGACGGGTCCCGCTTGAACAGCGGCAGCGAGACTCCCCAGGGCAGTCTGGGACGGCAGCCTTCGCTGGCGAGGCGCCTGACATGCTCGCTTGGATGTTCGGTCCAGGCAAGCATCTGTGCCATCATCCGTTCCGGCTGGCGCAGGATGAATGGCCTGACGGCGAACTCGGCGGAGGAGCCGCAGGTGAACTGTTCCAGCGCCCGCATCGACAACTCCCAATGCTCGTCAGCCTGACCATACACCTCCACGAAGTCGGGCAGGATCAGGTATGGGAAGCCGGTGCAACGGTCATTGATGGCGAGCAGGATGTCGATGGCGTCTTCGTAGCGGCTTGGCAGATGGCGGCCGAGGATGGTGGAGATTTTGCGGATGCGTTGCTTGAGCTCGCTGTGTTCCCACTCCTCGTCCATCACATCACGCACGAAAGCCTCCGTCTGGAATCCGCTGTGCACTTCCGATATGAGGTTGCCGAACTTGCGGAGGAAATCCGCACTATAAATGGATTTCAACGCTTCAGCCATACTGATGAGCTTCCTCTCTATTCAGGTAAGTTTGCTGCCATGTTACATGGTATGCCAATATCTTCTATCATCTCAGACCTGAACCGGTAACGCAACAGGGTGCGTGGTTTACGAGCGACACGGGCATAGACCGGTCAGGCAACTTGGTGCGAGGTAAAGGAAACGACTCGAACAACAACCGACATTGCAACAGGGTACACGGTTAGGAAGCGTCCTAAACTGCAGGGAAACACAAACAAGGTGCTTGGTTACAGAGCTTCTCAGCCATCAACACGATCATGCAACAGACATGTCGAATGGACGAGGTTTTAATATACGGATAAGAACAGGACACTCGGTTGAGGACGACGCCGGACAGCAACCCGTGATACCATATGCATGTCGATGGGTGGGTCTAAATTTCAATCAGGAACCGGTCGCAGCTTCACCCTCGATGAGGTTGACAAAGCCATAGCAGTTATTGTACAGTATGACAAATGAAACATCGTTACAGCGTTGAAGGGAATCAGTAGCGTTCGTTCTTAGCGTCTGCAGAGAGTCGGCGGTTGGTGCAAGCCGATGCGCAAGCGAGCGTGAATTACGTCCTGGAGCTTCCTGGTCCGAAACTGCGTGTCCGCAGAAGGACGGGACGGCAGCCGACCGATAACTGGCTTAGAGTGGAGTGTGCTGCGCGTCAGCATGCTCAATGAGGGTGGTACCGCGAGAGATCGTCCCTGTCTTGATGGCAGGGGCGTTTTTATTTATACGATTTACCATGAGGAGGAATGGACGATGACAACAACTCACTTAACGAATAAGAATCTTCTCGAGGATCTGGAATATCGCGGCCTGATCTATCAGATGACGGACCGCGAGGGTTTGGCGAAGCGGCTGGCGGAAGGGCCGATCTCCCTGTACTGCGGTTACGATCCGACGGCGGACAGCCTTCATATCGGCCATCTGTTGCCGGTGCTGATGCTGCGCCGTTTCCAGGAGGCGGGCCATCATGTTGTCGCGCTCGTCGGAGGCGGCACGGGCATGATCGGCGACCCGAGCGGCCGTTCAACCGAACGTTCATTAAACGCAGCGGAGACGGTTGCGGCATGGACGGAGAGCTTGAAGCGGCAGTTGGAACGCTTCCTGGATTTTGAACGCAAGGACAATCCGGCGAAGATCGTCAGTAACTACGACTGGCTCGCACCGATGAATGTGATCTCGTTCCTTCGCGATGTGGGAAAGAACTTTACGGTCAACTACATGCTGGCGAAAGACTCCGTCAGTTCCCGACTGGAGAACGGAATCTCCTTCACCGAATTCAGCTACATGATCCTCCAGTCGTATGACTTCTACCGTTTGCACGTGGATCATGGGGTAAGCCTGCAGATTGGCGGCAGCGACCAGTGGGGCAACATCACGGCAGGCCTCGATCTGATCAGCAAGATGGGCGGCGGGGAAGCGTATGGCCTGACGCTTCCGCTCGTTACGAAGAGCGACGGCAAGAAGTTCGGCAAGTCCGAATCTGGGGCCGTATGGCTGGACCGCAACAAGACTTCGGCGTACCAGTTCTACCAGTTCTGGATCAACACGCATGACGACGATGTCATCAAGTTCCTCAAATACTTCACATTCCTCTCACGGGAGAGAATCGCGGAACTTGAGGCAGAGCTTAAGGCAGCGCCGGAGAAACGCGTCGCACAGAGAGAACTGGCCCGTGAAGTGACACGGCTCGTCCATGGGGAAGACGCGGTCATCAGTGCGGAGAATATCACGAAGGCGCTCTTCTCTGGAGACATCACGCAGCTCAGCGAATCCGAACTGGTCGAAGCGCTGCATGATGTTCCGACGACGGTGGTGACGGGACAGAACGAGAGCAATCTGATCGATCTGCTCGTCGAGACGAAAGCCGCGCCGTCCCGCCGACAAGCGAGACAGGATATCGAGAGCGGCGCTGTCTACGTGAACGGGGTTCGCATCAGCGATCTGGAGGCCGTCATCACGGCGGATCAGCGCCTGCACGGCAAGTTCGTCGTTCTGCGCCGCGGCAAGAAGAACTACTACCTGGTGCGTTACGAGGCATAAGCAAGGCACGATCATCGGCAGTCTCTGCGAAGAGCAGAGCTGCCGATTCCTATGGGTACGATAACGGACACGGATGACAGATTGGGCAAGATGATGGGTTAAATGCGCTGTTGCCCGTAATAAAAATTGGTACGCCAGAGCATGATACACATCCCCGTGCTATTTCTGTTGTTGATACAGCAGCGTTTGCGCGATGCCGATGAAATACTCGGACTCGCGGCGAATATGGTTCAGCACGGTGATGTATAACGGATTGCTCTTCACGGCTTCACTTTCCGTACCCAACTGGTTCAAGAAACCGACGAACTGCAGGCTTTCCTGCAGCGCGAAATGGACGAGCCCAAGCACCTCCTGGTAGAACTGCGGCTTCAGATACTGACCGCCTCTGACCGCTGTTTCGATGTATCGGACGAATGTCGCTTGCGTTCGTGACAGTTTCTGCTCCCATGATTCCAGGGCATCAACGTAACTCTGCTCCAGATTCGGCACAAGCGCGCGGATGACCGCCGTATGTTCAGCCTCTTGGAGCTTCCAGAATTCACCTTCATCGAGGATGCGCAGCGGCATCATGTCACCATAGTAAAATTGCATGTTATCAGCCTCCTGTATGAACGTTATACAGGCAGAGTATGTGCTGGAGCCCAGCGAGGTGCGTGTTCGATTGCGGCCGAACTGCTAGCACTTAGCGGACTAGATGAATCAACGACAAGGAGGACATTGACCATGATCGAGATCACGACTGTCAGCAGCATCACGGAACTGGAGATCTGCAAGGACATCCGATTTCGCGTCTTCGTAGACGAGCAGAAGGTTCCGGCGGAGGAGGAGCTGGACCGCTACGATGAGTCGCCCGAAGCCGCGATACATATCCTGGCGAGGGTTGATGGAGAACCAGCCGGAACCGGACGATTGATCGAGTATGACCCGCAAACGGCGAAGCTTCAGAGGCTCGCAGTGCTGAAGAAGTTCCGGGGCCAGGGCGTCGGCAAGAGTCTGGTGCAGGAGCTGGAGAGGCATGCGTTGCGTCTCGGCTATGAGTATGGCATCCTCGACGGACAGTGCCATGCGGAGCCGTTCTATGCCTCGCTCGGCTACGTGACGATCTCGGACAAACCGTTCTATGATGCCGGAATCCTGCATGTGAGAATGAAGAAGAATCTCCGTGAATCGCGTCCGTAACGGATTTGATTTGGATGGTCTCACAGAACTATGCATTGAATTTCTTGTTTCTGGGTGATAATATAAATGTGTTGTTCATATATGACACGCGTGTCGGTTATTCCATCATGACGGATCACGGCATGAATCATATTGAACGAATTGGTTCATACTAGATAGATAGATTTCCTATCTAAGTTTGTAGTTGGCCATCACTATATTGGAGAAACGGAGGAGTTTAGGGTGAAAGAGAAATCATCATCGTCGCAGACTTGGGCCTTATTATTGTTCTCAATCGGCGTATTCATGGCTCAACTGGACAATGGGATCATCAGCTCTGCCTTGACGACGATCAACCGCGACTTTGACGTGTCTGCGAACTGGGGGGCCTGGGGGATCACGATCTACACCTTGGGGCTGTCGATCAGTTTGCCGATCGTCGGGAAGCTGTCGGATCGTTTCGGGAGGAAGAAGCTGTTCTTCGTTGAAATTTTCTTGTTTGGTCTAGGTTCATTGCTTGTCGCGTTGAGTCCATCGTTCAGTTTCTATCTGTTCGCGAGACTGCTGCAATCGTTGGGTGGCGGCGGTATCTTCATCATCGGTAGCTCGCATATATTGAGCACCGTTCCAGCGGCCAAGCAAGCACAATATCTCGGAATGTTAGGCGGAATGAGTGGTATCGCTGCGGTTCTCGGTCCGAATGTGGGCAGCTTCCTGCTCGATCTGACAGGGAAGTGGCACGTGTTGTTCCTTATCAATGTGCCGATCGCTATCTTGCTTCTGATCTTCGGATTCTTGAAGCTTACAGAGTCCTCCGATCCTTCACCTGGCCGGCTCGATCTCGTCGGCACGATCATCCTGTCAGTTGGCATCCTGTGCTTGATGCTGGGCCTCACCAACATCGATGTTGATGTGCTGGAAAGCCTGCAGCGTACGGATGTCTGGGCTTACCTGCTGGGTGGAATCGTGTTGATCGCGATCCTGCTGTTCTATGAAGGCAGGTTGGAGCGTAAACAGAACGGCGACCCGATCCTGCCGATGAAGCTGATCAGGCAACCGCGCTATCTGATCGTGCTCTTGATCGGCACGCTGTCCGGCGGGATGCTCGCAGCGATGATCTATATTCCTGCCTATACGGAACAGGTATTGGGCATCGCCGCCGAGAAGTCCGGCTACTGGATGACGCCGCTGGCTCTGGCATCAGGCGTTGGTGCTGGTATGGGCGGGGTTCTCGTAGCGAAGCGGGGGCCTATCTTCACGGTCATCGCATCCGGTTTGATCACGGCTATCGGTTTCGCATTGTTCCCGCTGTGGCTGGAGGTCAAGTGGCAATTCATCGTGGCAAGTGCAGTGGGGGGTGTCGGGATCGGCGTCATCCTCGGTGCGCCGCTGAATATCCTGGCAACTGAAGGCCTGACCAAGGATAAAGGGACGGCTCTCGCATCCTTGTCTCTGCTCAGGCAGATCGGGATGACCCTGGCTCCGACGATCTATGCTGGTTTCCTGGCACGCGCCTTCAATAATATGGGCACCTTGTTCAAGGAAGACTTCCCGGACATCCTGCAGCGCAATCTGGATGCGGTGGAACTGTCGGCGGAAGCTCAGGCTGAGCTTGGCGCGATCGGCCGCCAGATGGCATCCGGTGCGGCATCCATGTCGGAGACAGAGATGGCAGAAGTGGTGAACAGCATTCAGGACCCGACCTTAAAGGCTGTCATCGAGGACAGTGTTGCAGAGGTAACGAAGATCGCAGCGCAGAACGGGTTCGACGGAATGTACACCACAGCGGCGATCATCGGCGTGGCCGTTGTGGCAGCCGCTCTAATCTTGATGCCTTTGCGCAGAAGATTCCAGAAGCGCCAGGCGCAAGCGTCGGAAGGATAATGATTGGGATGGTAAAATAGCGGAACTACGTTCCGTTAGAGTCAGACTCATCAGATGAGAAACAACAAAAACACAGCCTTCCCCTAAGAGCCGCTCTTCGGAGCGGCTTTTTGGCATGGATCGGGAAGCGTGTGCGATCAAGAGCGGACTCCACGATGAGCATCGGTGAGCAGATGTGTCCCGAATGTCAGGAAATGGTCGGACAAGCCTGAATCATGAATATCGGAGACCGTTACAATGGTTGAGAAACTTATGCCTCGTAAGGTACTATAAAAAGGCGAAAGGAAAAATCAGGAACCGCTGTATGCTGAACGAAGTACCGACGCGGTTCTGAGCCGCACAACAAGGAGGTTATGAGCACATGTTGACGAAAACGATCCAACTCTGGGAAGACCGTGACGATGCGCGGGTCGAATGTTACATCCTCCGCACTTCACCCGAGTTCCAGCAGGGCGTCAAGCGCCCGGCGGTGATTGTCTGCCCTGGTGGCGCTTATCTGGGCACCTCCGATCGGGAGGCTGAACCGGTTGCGCTGCGATTCGCTTCGGCAGGCTACCACGCCTTCGTCTTGCGGTATACAACGTATTACAAGGAATGGGTCAGAGATTTTCAGAACCCTCCGCCAGGCAACCCTCGTTCGGCTTACCCGCAACCGCTCCTGGATCTGGCCCAGACGATGGCGCTTGTTCGCCGCCATGCAGAGGAATGGCAGGTGAATCCCGACCAGATCGCCGTGGCAGGGTTCTCCGCAGGAGGGCATCTGGCAGCCAGTCTCGGGGTGCATTGGCATGAAGCTTTCCTGAGAGAGAAGCTGGGGATTGACAATGACCAGTTCAAGCCGAACGCGCTTATCCTGGGCTATCCGCTGCTGGATTATATCCTGATGCGCGATGATGCGTTTAACAGTGAGGATCCGATCAAGCGGGGCCTGTTCGGGCTCGCCGGCCAGGCCGTATTCGGCACGCCGAATCCGGATGAGGCTCAACTCAAGGCGCGAAGCCCGGTTCTCCATGTCTCTCCGCAGACCCCTCCGGTGTTCATGTGGCATACGGCAGAAGACGGCTTGGTGAGCGCCCAGAACTCGCTGGTGTTCGCAACTGCGCTCGCGAAGCAGAAGATTCCTTATGAATTGCATGTGTTCGCACATGGCGAACATGGACTGTCCCTTGCGGATGAGACGACTGCTTCCCATCCGGGCCAGAATATTCCCGAGACAGCAGCCTGGTTCCAGCTTGCCCTAAGTTGGCTCAAGAAGCAGATGAGATGATCAGCACCACCGCGCACCTGCATCATACATAGATAATGGGAGCCGAATGGTTGAAGATGAAACCAAGAGGCTGCACGAATCCGGTTATACCTGGGTTCCGACGGGTCCAAACGAAACATATTCGGATTATCAATAAGGCGGCAATTTGCTTTGTGCAAGTTGCCGCCTATTATTTGGCACCCGGAAACGGATAGAGGATCTGCTTGATCTTGTACATAAGGAATAATTATCTAGGCTAAAGATACGTTTTATGAAAATTTAGTCCTAAAAAAATACCAAAATAGTCCAATAGAATCAATACATTTACACATCTTCCATTGAAATTTTCCTATGAACATACTACCATCATAAAATCAGAACAATTTGCCATAAGACAGGAGGACCAGAACGTGACAGCATTTGCCATGGCGTCTAAAAGAAGTATCAAGCTTCGCATCAGCTCCAAAATGTTAATCTTCTGCATCGTGTTATTGGTTCTGCCGAGTTTGGTCGTCGGTTTCGTCAGCTATAATGTGGCGAACAACGAAACGGATGCGTTGATCAGGGAAAATCTCGAAAACAGTGTCAAGTTCATGCAGCAGAACATCAAGTCTTCTATCGATCTTGCAAACAGCGGTTTCTTGTCTCATGAGATGGCCCAGAAGCGGGCCAAGGAGTTCATACTAGGTCCCCTGCAGGCAGATGGCACGCGGCAAATCAACAAGACCATCGACCTTGGGGAGAACGGTTATTTCTTCGTCGTGGACAAACAGGGCATCCTGTTGGCACATCCATCTCTTGAAGGAGAGAATCTGTGGGATGCCCAGACCAAGGACGGGCTCTATTATGCGCGAGCGATCATTGAAACAGCGTTAAGCGGCGGCGGCTTCACCACATATGAATTTCCGTTGCCGAACAGCACCAAGGAAGCAGAGAAGATCATCTATTCGATCGAGATTCCGGAATGGGACTGGATCCTTGCGGCAGGTTCCTATTATCAGGATTACAGTGCGGCGAAGACTCAGATCCGGATAACCACGTTATTGACGATTGCCGCCTGCGTGTTGACGGGCATCGTGTTCGTGTTCCTTTTCTCCAATCACATATCGCGGCCGATCAGAGCAATCGCTGCTGACACGAACAAAGTGGCATCTGGTGATCTGACAACCGGAGATGTGATCGTTCGCAACAAGGATGAAATCGGCGATCTGGCGGAGAATTTCAACCGGATGAAGAGACAGCTCAAGTCGCTGGTCGCACAGGTTACAGCCAGCACAGACAATGTATCTGAGTCGTCCAGGTCGCTCCAGCAGTCCATCGGTGAAACGACTCAGGCTGGCAAGAGCATCGCGGAGGCTACCCAGCAGATCACTTCCGGTATCGAGTCGCAGGCGCAAAGCACGAATCAGAGCGCCAAGGCAATGGAAGAGATGGCGTTCGGCATTCAACGGATCGCGGATACGGCTTCCACTACCTATGAAGCATCTGTCCAATCTGTTGATGAAGCCAAGGCAGGCCAATCGCTGATCCGTGAGTCGATCGATAAGATGCATGCCGTTGAGCAAGTGATGAGGCAGATCGTTACGGTCATGCAGAATCTGAATCAGCGATCCAATGAGATCAGCAACATCGTCACCGTCATCAGCGGCATCGCGAACCAGACAAGCCTCTTGTCACTCAACGCATCCATCGAGGCAGCACGTGCGGGCGAAGCAGGAAGAGGTTTCGCTGTCGTGGCACGGGAAGTACAGCAACTGTCCGAAATGTCCAAAGCATCGGCGCAAGACATCAGCAAGCTCGTCCAGCAGGTGCAACTGGATATCGAAGCAGCTACCCAGACGACGGTCGTCAGCATCCAAGAGTTTGAACAAGGGCTGACGGTGGTCGAGCAGACCGGTACTGCCTTCGACAAGATCGTGGGTTCCGCGATGTCTGTCGCAGAGCAAGCGCAAGAGGCTTCCGCGGCGGCGGAGGAACTGTCAGCCAACTCGGAGCAGGTGTATGCGGCCCTGCAGGAGCTGAACAACATCGCGAGGAAAACGGCCGAGAGCTCTGAATCGATCTCTTCCTTGACGGAGGAACAGATCGCGATGATGGAGCAGATCCATCATGAATCGGAATCGCTGAACGAAATGGCGGAATCCCTCCGGGTTATGATCAACCAGTTCAAGGTGTAACGGGTGAGCGCGGCTTCAGAATGTGATAAGATAATGGACGTGCTATTCGTTTCTGATCAGCGACTAGCGATCAAGCCGCTTGATCCTATCTGGAATGAGGTGTCGGGAAGATGACCAATCAAGCTTACGCTGTGCTGGAATCGATCCGTTCGAGGCCGGATGTTCAGTTGCGAGCAACGATTGGTGCTGGCTGCTTGTAACGGAATAGTGAACCGCTATATGACAGTGACAGTTCGGAGGGGAATATCCGCTCGATCCGTTCAAATAGCGGAATGCCGTTCCGTTAGCTGTGCGATGTTGCCCGTTGTGCCGGAGATAGCGGATGGACGTTCCGTGACCGCCAGATGACGCAAGCCCATCCTAATAGCTCCGGTAGCTGGCATTCGTCGGAACATCAACGAAGATCACACAACTAGAAGAATATCGGTTGCACATCTAGAAATGGTGACACACAAGCTGTCACCATTTGTTTATTATAATCGGGTTGTATCCGGGAGGTTGGGAGATGAAACGATTTGACCGGCTGATGGCCATCGTCATGGCACTGCAGAATGGACCTGAGACGGCACAATCCCTGGCAGACCGGCTGGAGGTATCGAAGCGTACGATCCTGCGCGATATGCAGGCTCTCGCTGAGATGGGCGTTCCCCTCTATGCGATGTCTGGACCTGCAGGCGGGTATCGCTTGATGGAGGGCTACAAGCTGCCGCCGTTGCAGTTCAGTTCCGAAGAGGCGTTGGTCGTGCTGTTCGCGCTGAATGCGATGATGAAGATCGCCGATACGCCGTTTAATCAGGCGCGGTGGACGGCGCTAGACAAGATCAGGGCTGCCTTGCCGGATAGTCTGCTGCATCAGATCGAGCCGCTCCTGAACCGGCTTGAATTCGACATCCCAAGCAGGCAATATTCGATTCCGAATCTGGAACTGCTCATCCGATGCGCCGCGGAGTCGAGATGGGTGCGTGTCCTGTATCGCTCGGAGAGCCGAACCCGATGGCTCGCGCTTTTGCCGATCCGCATCTATACCTCGCACGGCTTCTGGTACTGCGAAGCGTATTCGCAGGAGCATCAGGAGGAGCGCACATTCCGCATCGACCGGATGAGCGAGATCGAGGAGGCGGATGGGGCTCAGGCGGCGGGCGCGACCGGTAAGGCGTCGGCGGGCAAGGCTGATCGAAGCTCGGCACGGGCAGTTGAGGAAGCTGTAGATCACGCGGCTGGGAAGCGTGCATCAGACGAGACCAGGATGCCCGCATCGGCCAAGGCCGGAGATGATACGCACGGGAACAGCCGGAAGCTTGCAGCAGTCGCGGCTGGGAAGCATTCATCATCGGGCAGGCCTGGGAAGCCTGCGTTGCGCAAGAACGAATACGTGCGCATCCGCGCGAGGCTGACCTATCGCGGCGCCCTGCTCGCCGAACAGGACAAGCACTTCGGGCATCTCGTCCGGCAGATCGGTGATGAGGAGTGGTTGCTGGACTTCATGTGCCCGTTGTCGGAATGGCGGTGGACGGTCAAATTTTTCTACTCGTTGGCGCTGGATGCCGAGGTGCTGGAACCAAACCAGCTTCGTGAAGAGATCCGGCTGATGGCCGATGAGGTCAGAGCGAGATATGACCGGGTTCCGGAACATGATTCATAGACCATGTTGGAAAGGAGAGGGCTAGATGGAAACGAAGGTGCTGGAAAGGGCGAAGGATTTCATCTATCGCCATGCGAGGCTGATCGATCGCAGACGTTATGAATATTGGTTCGAAGGCGGCTCCAAGGAAGCGGTCATTCAGGCGCTGGCCGCATATCAGAATGAGGACGGAGGCTTCGGACATGCGTTGGAGCCGGATATCCGTTGCCCGTACAGCCAGCCGGTGCCTGCGGAGGTGGCGCTGATGACGATGCAGGAGGTCGGCCATTTCGAGGAAGGGATGTTCCGCAGGCTGATCGGATATCTGCGATCGATTACGCAGCCGGATGGCGGCCTGCCATTCGTACATGCCAATGTCGCGGAATATCCTCATGCCCCGTGGTGGAACCCGGGACGCGACCGGATGCCGTCGATGAACCCGACAGGCAGCATCGTCGGCATGCTGTACAAGCAAACTTATGATCCGGAGATCGTGTACGAGGAATGGTTCGTGAAGTGCGTCGACTACATCTGGCGGACGATGGAGCAGCAGGAGCATCCGGACGGTTACCATGATTACCTGCAATGGGTGGCTTTCTTGACCCAAACGCCGGAGAGAGAAAGGGCGATTGCCCAGTTGGCGAAGCTGGATGCCTGGCTGTTGAAGCCTGGGACGATCGAGCTGGATGTTCATGCTGAGGGGTATGTGCAGAAGGTGCTCGACTTCGCTCCAACTCCCGACAGCTATCCGTTGAAGTTCGTCCCGGATGAGATGTTGAAGACCCACCTCGATGCGCTGGCCGCTCAGCAACAAGAGGATGGCGGCTGGCCGATCAACTGGGTTGCGCTTAGCCCGGTGGTCGAATATGAATGGCGGGGCTATCTCACCGTCGAACGTTTGAAGACCTTGCGAGCATATGGCAGGCTGTGATCTCACAGCCTGCTTTTTATATATCGCGTAACGGACATAGATGACATGATCCGGCGAGTCTCGTGCAGATGCTTGAAGATGATTCCATAGTCTCTCCGAGAAACTTCCGACAAGTTGATGATCGTCGGTGGGGGGAAGCCGCTCGATAGGAAGAACGGCGAGCGTCCGCAGGCCTGGCGTCGAATTTTGATTCATATATAAACGATTTAGCAATTTCGCCTAATTTTTGTGAACGATTTATGACAAGTGCCCTAAACCGGTTTCCTTCGTGTCCTAAATTCCTTAAAATGACCTGATGAGAATCGTTATCAACGCAATCGGCCAGTCATCACAGCCATGAGAGGAGAGGTTCATCATTCATCCGACGAAGTTTCAGCGATCCGACCGATGGATGAGACTGTGCAGAGTGATCTGCATGGCTTGTCTGCTTGCGTCCATGCTGGTTGTCCCGGCAGTTGCAGCGGTAAGCGAGGATGGTACATACGAGATGGACTATGCGGTCTATCAAGGCGGCAAGGATTCCGTATCCATCGCCAACGACTACTTCGAGAAGCCTGCGAAGGTGATCGTCTTGGGTGAAGAACGATACGCCGAGATTACGCTTAATCACGCTTCCTGGATTCTGGAGCTGGCTGCGGTGAAAGGGCAGGAAGCGGCGGAAGTGGAAGTGGTCTCCGAGGATCCGGAACAGGATCTGCGTGTCGTCAGATTCGCCATGGAAGACATCTCGCAGTATGTCGAGATGCAGATGCACATCAGGATCGAAGAGATGGAGCCCGTATACGATCATCGGTATACGGTGCGGCTCTCATTCGACGAGTCGAGTGCAGAGTGGGTAGGGCCAGCGCCGGAACTTAAGAGTCAGGATGCACAGAAGCCGTTCTCATCTTCAGAGCTCGTGTATCTGGCTTTGACGGCCGTCGCGGTAGTGCTCATCGTCCTGTTCATGATCTGGCTCATCAGATCCCGGGACAAAGCAAGAAGAAAAGATCAATTTTAGGAGGAGACAAGATTGAAGAAGAAGTTACTTACGGTTGTGGCAGCATTGCTGGTATTATTCACGATTGTTCCGGTAAGTTCATTTGCTGCAGGATCACTGTCACCCGGCGGCCTCTATGAAGTTCCGCTGGAGGTGCTCAAGCCAGACGTCGATGAGGTTTCGGCAGCAGGCAGAAATATGGGGGATGTCGCTTATCTATACGTTGACGATAACGGGGAAGTATATGCTGTCGTGACGCTCCTGAATGCGGCATACTGGCAGTCCATCAAGACTCAGGAAACACAACCGGGGTCGTTTGATGAAGACAACTTCGTAGAAGCAGAGGTGCTCACCGACGATGCGGAAGCAAACATCCGCGAGGTAAAGTTCCATGTGCCGAATGTTAACGAAGCCCTGAATGCCAAGATTCATATCGTGGTAACCGGCGTGCCGGGAATGGGCACTTATGAGAACAAATATGATATTCGCCTGAAGTTCCATATGGACGAAGCCGTTCCATACAATCCGTACAACGATGAAGAATACGATGAAGACGGCGTATATGTCATCGATTTCCAAGTGCTGCACGCTACCGAGGACAAGGCATCCGCGATGTCCAGATACGTGGCGACACCTGCCCATCTGATCATCAAAAACGGCCTGGCGCACGCCATACTTACCTTTACGGATAAAAATCAAATCACCGGATTCCAGGTGGAATATGACGGTGAATACATCGATGCGGAAACTGTCGATGTAGATTTAGACTTCATTCCGACTCGTGATGTCATGTTCTTCGTTCCTAACCTGTCCGACATCCTCAATGCCAAGGTTCAAGTGCATGTGGCAGAGCAAAACTATACTGGCAGCTATGACGTGCGCATCGCGTTCGACCCAACAACCATGGCTCCATATGTGCCAGGGGAAAATGTGGTGACATTTGATGACATCCAGAATTCCTGGGCGAAAACCTATATCGAGGACCTCGCTAAGATGGGTGTCATCAATGGTGTAAGTGAGAATCGCTTCGCTCCGGATGCAACGGTAACCCGCGCCCAATTCACAGTGATGCTCGTTCGCGCCCTTGGGCTGTCGCTCGAAGCTTATGAAGGGCTGTTCGCCGATGTTCCTGAAACCATGAGCTGGGCAGCGCGAGAGATCGAAGCGGCGAACCGTGCGAACATCGTGCTCGGCAACGAAGGAAAGTTCGATCCGAATAGCCTGATCACGCGTGAACAGATGGTGACGATGGTGATCCGCGCTCTGAAATACGTCAATCCTGAACTCGTGGAAGCTGCAACATCGTCGATCCCATTCGCCGATGAAGCGCAGATCGCTGGGTATGCGAAGGAAGCGGTTGATGCAGCGGTCGCCCTGGGCGTCGTCAACGGCATCGTGAAAGACGGCCAGACCTTCTTCGCGCCGAAGGATCATGCGTCCCGTGCGCAAGCAGCGAAGGTCATCTACGAGATGATAGCGGCTTTCGAATAATCCGTCATATATAGTCCATATGCCGGCGTCGCTGAATCGCGATGCCGGCTTTGGCATGATCTGGGGATATGTACAGAAGGGGGACAGCACGATCGTGTCTAGAAGAAAAGGTTGGATGGTCACTTGCATGATGCTGGTGTGCGCGATGCTGCTTCTGGCAAGCGGCCAGGCTGCGCTGGCGGAAGCCTACTACCAGGATGGCAAGTACCAGATCCCGTTCCAGGTGCTTAAAGATACGTCTGACGAAATATCCGCGACAGCGGAATATGTAGACGGTACGGCAGAGATCAGCATTGAGAACGGCAAGATACAGGCTCAACTCACACTGAAGAACAGCTCTTGGTGGAAGGAATTCCAGGTTGAAACTGCCGCTGGTCAGGCATACAGCGATGTGACCACGGTCAGTGAAGATACGGACAAGCAATTGCGGGTCGTCACCTTCCCGATCGACGATCTTACGCGCGTGATCAACGCCAAAGTACACATTATCGTGACCGGAATTCCTGGCTTCGAATACGATCACCACTACGACATCCGGCTCCGTTTCGATACCGGCGGCATACCAGAAGCGAAACCGCTTGCTCCGCCGGCGGACACTTCCGGAGATGGAGCGAATGAACCAAGCGTTACGTCTCCTGTCGAACCTGCGCCTGATACCAGCGCACCGGCGGTGAAGGATGGGCCGACAAGGCAGGACGAGCTTGCTGCGGGACAAGGTTCTTCAGCGCAGCAGCCTGAGGTCTCGGAACCGCAGAAGCAGCAGGAGCAAACCGCACCGGACGAAAATGCCGCGGTCAGTGAAGGAGAAGCTAACGCAGCATCACCTGCATCTGAAGAGGAAGAGAACGAAGGTGCTGCCGGAGAATCGGTTGATGAGGAAGAAGATGCAGGAGCGGCTGAGGACGGTCTGGCGGATGACGGTGAAACGGCATCAACTTCCGGCCAGGAAGAGCAGGCGCGTGAATCCTCATCGGGAAGCTCTTGGGTGATCTACCTCGTGGTTGGTCTGTTGCTCGTGATCGGCGCAGGAGCGGGAATCGCTGTCTATCTTAGGCGTTCACGCAGAACGTCGTAGGAGATCGTGTATACGAATCATCATTATCTATGTAAGGGAGTCACTCGGATGAACAAGCGGCACAAGTTAACCGTTGCAGTTATACTCGCACTGACCCTTATCATCGCTGGTTGCGGCGGCGGGACGTCAACTGGTGGGCTGGCAATGGAGGATTCGGGACCGGAGGGCGACCGGATCATTGCCACGACCGTGGCCTTAACCGAGATCATGGATGCGCTGGAGCTGGATCTGGTCGGCATCCCGACCAGCTACAAGGAATTGCCTGAACGGTACGCGAATGTTCAGGAGATTGGCAATCCGATGAGTCCGGATATGGAGATCATCCTGTCGCTGAAACCGACGGAGGTTCTGTCCGTGACCACGCTGCAGAATGATCTGGAGCCGCTGTTTGCCGACCGGGGGATTAACATGACCTACGTCAATCTGGAGAGCATCGAAGCGATGCATCAGGAGATCCTGGCGCTCGGTGAGCGATATGATCGGAAGGCGCAGGCCGAGGCGATCATTCAGCGGTTCGAAGATAAAGTTGCGGAGATTCAGGAGAGGGTGAAGGGTCGGGAGGCGCCGACCGTCCTCATCCTGCTGGGCATCCCGGGAAGCTATCTCGTCGCCACGGAGCATTCGTATATCGGGGACCTGGTCCGGTTGGCAGGCGGCAAGAATGTGATCACCGGCGAGGCTGCCGAATATCTGGCGTCGAATACCGAATACCTGCAACAGGCCAACCCGGATGTCATCCTGCGGGCAGCGCACGGCATGCCGGATGAAGTGGTGAAGATGTTCGATGAAGAGTTTCGCACGAACGATATCTGGAAGCATTTTAACGCCGTGAAGAACGGCCGCGTCTACGATCTGGAGGAAACGCTGTTCGGCACAACCGGCAACCTGGCCGCCATCGAGGCGCTTGACGTGTTGGAGCAGTATCTGTATCCGGATGTTCAGAACTAGCTGCAGAGGATGTGTATGATGAAGAGGAAACAGATTATATCGCTGATCGTTGTCGCACTCCTGTTGATGATGGCAATTATCGTGGCAGCGATCACCGGCAGCCTGCGCGTTACGCCTCTGGAGCTGGTCACGGGCCTGATCTTCGGCGGCAATGACCAGGTTGATATCATCAAGGATCTGCGCTTCCCGCGGATCATCATCGCCATCTTCGCGGGAGCGGCCCTCTCCGTGTCGGGGCTTCTGCTCCAGGCGGTGATGCGCAACCCGCTGGCCGACCCCGGCATCATCGGCGTATCTGCCGGTGCGAGCTTCATGTCACTGCTCATGGCCGCACTGGTTCCCGCGCTGTATTTCTTCACCCCGCTGTTTGCTTTCCTGGGGGGTGCGCTTGGCTTCTTCCTCGTCTATACGCTGTCCTGGCGGGGAGGAGTGAATCCGCTGCGCATGGTGCTGATCGGCATCGCCATTCACTCGGTGTTCAGCGGACTGGCCTCAGCGCTTGGCATGCAGAGCAGCTCGCTCATCTCGTCGATGACCCAGATGAGCTCCAAGCTGTCGATGAAGACATGGAGCGAGGCGGATACGCTGGTCATCTGCAGCTCGGTTGGGCTCGTGCTTGCTTTGCTCGTCTACAGGTGGTGCAACTACCTCGCACTGGAGGACAAGACCGCCCGCAACCTCGGGCTGAATGTCAATCTGATGCGCTTCGTCATCTCCATGATCGCAGTGCTGCTGGCGGCGGTTGCCACCTCGATCGCGGGCGTATTCACCTTCGTCGGCTTGCTGGTTCCGCACATCGGCAGACTGCTTGTTGGTTCGGATCACAAGATCCTAACCCCATTCTCCATCATGGCTGGGGCCGTACTTATCCTTACAGCGGATACGATCGGGCGTGCGTTGATGCCGCCTCACGAGATTCCGGCCTCGGTCATCATGGCCGTCATCGGCGGCTTGTTCTTCATCATCCTGCTGAGAAAGAGTGGTCGATTCCATGGAAATTAAGAACATATCCTACGCCTACGACCACACGAACCCCATCCTGCACGCGGTCAATATCCAGATTGTGCGGGGGCAGATTACGACGATCATCGGGCCGAACGGAAGCGGCAAGTCCACGCTGCTCAGCATCATGTCGAAGAACGCAGCGCCGGACAGCGGCCAGGTGATCCTGGACGGCAAATCCATTGTAGCCTATAAGGCTAAGGAGCTGGCGCGGAAGCTGGCGGTCGTCCATCAGCACAACGCAGCGCCATCCGACCTTACCGTCGAGAAGCTGGTTGGCTATGGGCGCATTCCGCATCGCGCGATGTTCGCCGCTGAATCGGACGATGATCAGCAGGCGATCGATTGGGCGCTTGCGTGCACGAATCTAGAGGGCAAACGCGGCAAGACACTGGATGCGCTGTCGGGCGGAGAGAGGCAGCGGGTCTGGATCGCCATGGCACTGGCACAGAAGACGCCGTTCCTGTTCCTCGACGAGCCGACGACTTATCTGGATATTTATTATCAATATGAGATTCTTGAGCTGATACGCCGGATCAACCGGGAGCATGGCATGACGGTCGTGATGGTGCTGCATGATATCAACCAGGCGATCCGCTACAGCGATCGGATCGTCGCGATGAAGGACGGACAGGTGGTTGTCCAGGGCTCGCCGGAGCAGGTGATCACGCGGGAGTCGATCCTTGCCATCTACGGCGTCGAGACGATCGTTCGAACAGATCCAGAAGCGGGGATGCACATCGTGCCTGTCGGGCTTGGCTCATGAACGGACATTCCTCCTATGACCACGGATGTGTGTAAATAAACATTGACTTTGATCAATTTGCGCCGATAAAATGTTAGCTAGACCAGTTTGAAACGGGGTTTTATCGACGGATGATAGAGAGAACCGCGCCGCCAGGATCAGGCCAGGCGGTTCCGGCATGGATGAAGGGCGAGCCGACAGTCAGGTTCGCCCTTCGTCGTATGGTTCCATCAACAGAACGGGCTAAGAGCGGAACGTCATTCCGTCAGGGGACGAAGCCCGCATCTCATCGCGGAGGCATCTAGCAGTATACATCCGCCGCGGACAAGCACATCGAGGCCAACAGTGAATGAATCACCTATTAAATTTAAACAGGAGTTGTCATAAGCAGATGAACGCCAAAGATATTGCGCTGATTCGCAGACATTTCAAACCTGGACACGATCTGCTCAGAGTATTTGATATTTTGCATGTCTATATTATGAAGGAGAGCAGCGAGATCTATCATTATGAGGCACAGCCGTTTGCCCTTCTGGAGAAGGATCAGCAGGAGCTGTTCATGGGCAATTTCAAGAAGCTGCTGAGCGGACGGATGGATGAGAAGCTGTTCGAACTGAGGTTTCGAAGCGAAGCGGAGGAGCATACCCAGCAGCTTCTGCTGGAAGCGCTGCAGGCTAAGAGCCTGGCGGATTGGAAGGATCACATGCTTCACCTCGTCGGCAAGATGCTGAAAGACGACTTCCAGTTTGAGCAGGATACGGTGATCACGTTCATCCGCGGAGAGTATTTCAAGCCGACCAAGAAGCGGAACGAGGAAGCGGAGGAAAGCGAGAAGGACGAAGTGTACGCTTTCAACTTCATATTGTGTACGATCAACAAGACAGAGCAGCCGCCGAAGTCGCTGGTGTTCGATTATGTAAGCCGGGAATTCCGTTATAACGTGGCGCTTGATCCGATCATCAAGCTCGCCTCGCCGGAAGGCGGCTTCCTGTTCCCGTGCATTACCGATAATGCGACGGATGTGAACCACATCCTGTATGCGTCCGGCAAAGCGAACGAGCCTGACATTCGATTCATCGAGGAAGTGCTGAATGGCGAGCTGAAAGCAACGGCCAAGCAGGACAAGGCGGTGTTCGAGGAGATCGTCCGCGAAGTGGCTGGCGATGAGCTGGAGGCTTCAACGCTGGCCAACGTTTATGAAGAGATCCATCGACTGATCGAGGATCATGAGGAAGAGGAACCGCCGAAGCTGGACGTGCGTGACGTGGAGCGCATCCTGACAGCGAGCGGCGTGGAGGACGTCACGAAGGAGAAGGTGGAGTGGGCGTTCCAGCAGGTGGTCGACGACGAGAAGTATGAGCTGAAGGCGACCAGTGTATTGCCTAAGTTCGAGTCCAAGTCGATCAAGATTGAGACGAAGGTGGCGACGATCTCGGTCAGCCCGCAGGATTTGAAGTACGTTCGCCAGGTCAATTACCAAGGGAAGCGATGCATCCTCATCGAAGTGGACGAGGATGCGGTGATCGAAGGCTTCACGATGCGCACCGAGGAGCTGTAAGGCTCGACTGCTCCATGATGCGAAGGAGAGTCAGCAGGCCCTTGTGCTGGTCACTTTGGTCGATTCGCCATACCGCTAAAGCCTTGCCCTGTGAACGATGCAACAGGCTATGGGGATAGGCACTCTGGCTGTTCCGTCCTACTGCTGCAACCTCGCCTGTGCCAATCTCGTCAATCAGATTGAGAATGCGATGGGCAGATTATCTCTGCGTTACAATGAGGTGATGATGAACGTGTTCCTGCATGGTTCGCGTCTGCGCAAGGATATGGCTGCGGTATTGATACTCTTGGTTGCTGCATGGATGGCAATGGCAGGATGCGCATATGACCAGGGGGCTGACCTGTCTGCCAAGGCGGGCTCTGGCGTTGCGGTTGAATCAATCCCGGATGTGCCGGAGGAGGAAGCTGTCGGGGGGAATTTGGAAGCCCTGGCGGTTACCCCTTCCGTTCATACCCAATTGCCGCTAGAGCCTGAGACTGCCATAGATTACCGCACGGCCGTCAACTTTGACCGATCTGTCCAATCTTCACCTACGCCCACCACCGCGATCATAGAAGTTCGTCCAGGACAGAAGGTGAACCTTAACCTCGATGAAACGCTGATGATCGGGCCGAAGACAGAGAAGCGTCAGTTTGAGCCGATAAGCGGCATAGTGGACACGCAGATCGAAGTGGAGCAGACGGATGATCAGGCGATGATCCGGATTACCATGAGCAACCTCTCTGGCGAAGACCTGAAGCTGACCCACTCCAGCGGCCAGCAGTACGACATCTGGGTTTATGATGCGCAGGGGAATGTCGTGTACCAATGGTCGAAGGACTATGCATTCGTCCAGATGATCATCGATTGGGAGCTTGCTGCTGGTGAGTCGATATCCTACCAAGAAACATGGGACTATACCAACAACGCAGGAGAGCGGCTGCCGCCCGGCACTTATGTGGCCAAGGCGGTTGTGCTTGCTGGATTGCAATCGGGCGAGGCGATTGATGCCAATCAATTAATGGCGGCAACGGAGATCATCATCCAGCCGCCGGAGTTGTCCGATGAAACTGGAGGAAAGCAGGTGAACGGATGAGTGAAGCAAGGCATGATCCTGCCGCGCTGACTCTTGTTGAGCCTTCCGCTGTACATGAGCATGCGTTTAAGGAGATGCTGGCCGAGTGGGAGCAGGCGGGGGAGAAGATCGTGCCATTCGTGCTGCGGATGGATTACGAAGATTTCCCCGCTTATGTCGGCAACCTTGAGAAGATGAAGTCGGAACCGACCGGCGACCGGAAGACCGTGAACAGCTCCACGTTCTGGTTGATGAACGCAGAAGGACGAATGTTGGGCGCAGTGAACATCCGGCATGAACTGAATGAGCATCTGCTGAAGATCGGCGGCCATATCGGCTTCGGCATCAGGCCGAGCGCGCGACGCAGGGGTTATGCGGTGCAGCAGTTGAAGCTGGCATTGGACAAGGCGAGAGAACTGGGCCTTGAGCGTGTGCTTCTGACCTGCGATGATGACAACGAAGCGTCGCGCAGGACGATCCTGCGCTGTGGCGGCGTCTTGGAGAACGAGACGTTCTTCAACGGCAAGATGGTGCAGCGGTATTGGATTGAGCTGTAGATCGTTGCGGGAGGATGAATCGGAGGAGAGTTGGCGCAGGCGAGCTGCCGAAGTCATACAAGAGGTTATCACTTCAAGGACAAGGATTGTCTCCGTGCGGGGACAATCCTTGTCTCATGTTGACGGGTGGAAGTCGGGAGCCGCGAATGATCGGAACTGGCGGGGGTGCGAGGCGGGTTCGTTCATCAAGCCTCTTCAGCCGCGGAAGTTGCGGTTCGTTCGGTCAGCATCGGTTCATACATCATGATCGCATGATTCTCAGTCACGTACTCATCGTCGAGCAGTTGATGCTCCAGATCATAGACTTTCCTGTATATCGTGTTGTGCCGCACATAGCCGCCCCAATATTCCATCGTGATCCAATGTTCTTTCTCATAAACTTCGTATGTTCGGGTCTTGGGCAGATTCGACCGCCATTCGCCCACCAGGTGGGTATCGGTCAGATAGACGACAAGTTGGTAGGCTTGCTGGGTGTCGTTCCTGATCTGCAGGTCGAGATAGTTGTAGGCGCAGGTGGCTCCGCTGCCGAAGGGCTGGCTTCTTCCGGAATCGGGGAAGACATCGTAGCTGTGACGGTACCGTTCGGTGACGGTCAGCGGGGTATGCAGCGTCATCCAATAGATGAGATTGGACAACTGGCACAGGCCGCCGCCCACTCCCGTGCGGACCTGTCCGTAGAACAGGACCATGCCGTCCACATAACCTCTGCGTTTCGTTGTAGGGCCGATCAGCCGCCAGTAGGAGAATGTCTCTCCAGGCTCGATGATGATGCCGTTCAGTTTGTTCGTTGCAATCCGCAGATTGGTGATTTTGTTGTATTGAAGCTGCATGTCCACGTCCTTGAGCTGGCGGAGGAGCGGAGTGCGATGGGTGAAGATGAGATGCGGCAGTGGCGTGGGAGCATGCCGCTTCGCAAACTTCTGCGTTCCGAAGTACCATTTCGCATAGCGCCGCAGGCGGTAATACCTGGTGCCGAGCCAGATGCGAAGCGGACTTCGCGGGATGGGTTTCAATGACTTCATCAACGGAATAACCTCCCTTCGGTTCAAGTCGCCGATGGTAACGGTCCATTGGGGACGATGGAGTTCGGTGATCTGGATGGTCGAACGTCTGATACCGCCATCATTGTAGCAGATCATTCGGGAGTTGGAAATGATAGGGAGGCGTTGCTGGTGTTGAGGAGTCAGTTCCAGAGTGCGTGACGAATAACGGTGCCCATTCCAAATGAAACGGACACCGGAGACGCTGTTCCGACCGGATGCAAGAATCAAAGCTTCATATGCATCCGATAACGCCTCTGGTGTCCGTTAGGTCATCGGCGAAAGCGCGAAGTGGCGCCGATGATTGTGCGAAGTACACGCTGGCTCTACGAACCCTGTTTCGGTTTAACCAGGCTCAGTTGAACTTCGGCAGCCAGTCGCCATGCGCTTCGATCAGGTCGTCGCACAGCGAGACGATCTCGTCCAGCGTCAGTTCGGCAGCCGTATGCGGGTCCAGCATCGCCGCATGATAGATGTGTTCCTTCTTGCCGGTGATCGCCGCTTCGATCGTGAGCAGTTGCGTATTGATGTTCGTCATGTTGAGCGCGGCGAGCTGCGGCGGCAGAGCCCCGACATAGGTCGGCTGCACTCCGTTCCGGTCGATGAGACATGGCACTTCGACGCACGCGTTGCTCGGCAGGTTCGTGATCAGGCCGGTGTTCATCACATTGCCGCCGATCTTAAACGGAACATCGGTTTCGATCGCTTCCATGATATAGGAGGCATATTCATGGGAACGCTCGTGGGTCAGCGACTGATTGTTTACGAGGTCGTTGCGCATCTTCTTCCAGCCCTCGATCTGGGCGATGCATCGGCGCGGATATTCGTCCAGCGGGATGTTCAGCTTGTCGATGAGCTCTGGATATTGCCGCTTGATGAAGTACGGATGGTACTCCGCATTGTGTTCGGAAGACTCGGTGACATAGTAACCGAACTTGAACATGAGCTCATAGCGCACCATATCCCAATGCTTCTCCTTCTGCTTCTCGGCAGCGCGCCGCTTGATCTCCGGGTACAGATCGACGCCGTCGCGCGTTACCTCCAGCAGCCAGGCCATATGGTTGATGCCGGCGATCTTCGCTTGCACGCCCGTTTTGTCCATGCCGAGGTTGTCGAACAGACCCGGGATGCAGTGCTGCACGCTGTGGCAGAGACCAACCGTATTCACTCCGCCATGCGTGATCATCACGTTCGTCAGCACCGCCATCGGGTTCGTATAATTCAGGAACAGCGCGTTCGGACATACCTCGCGGATATCTCTGGCGAAGTCCAACATCACCGGAATGGTGCGCAGGTTGCGGAAGATGCCGCCGATGCCGACCGTGTCGCCGATCGTCTGCCTAAGGCCATACTTCTTCGGCACCTCGAAGTCCGTAATCGTACAAGGATCGTATCCCCCAACCTGGATCGCGTTGATCACATACTTCGCGCCGCGCAGCGCTTCCTTGCGGTCGGTGTATGCCTTGACCTTGCAGGTGCTGCCCGTCGTTCTCTGCAGATTCTCCAGCATCATCCTGGAGTCGTTCAGCCGTTCATGATCGATGTCGAACAAGGCCAGTTCGAAGCCTTGCAGCGCAGGGGTGAGCATCACATCGCCCAGCACGTTCTTGGCAAAAACCGTGCTCCCTGCTCCCAAGAAAGTAATCTTGCTCATCTGATCTACCTCCCATGGTTCATATGTGTATTTCAGATCTATATCCATTCTAAGAGACAACCGATCCGCAGCGTATGGATTAAACATAGATAAATATGGCGAGATGCTGTTATTTTGCTGTTTGGTTAAGCGGGATATATGGAATAAGCGCAGATGGACCGATTTGATGGCAAGAAGCGGCAGAAGCGCGGGACATCTAATTTCTCCATGAAAAGTAATGCAGAATGGCAGATAGCGGACACACCATCCATGTGCTACAATGAACGCGACAATGGGACTTGGACAGGCTTGACAGCGCTGGATGCGGATTGGGCTGAGTTAGAACGGGTTGGGCGATAAACGAGTTTGGCATCTGGGTGGGAGCATCGCGATTGATGGTCCGTGCCTTGCTCCGGCCGAATCATGACCCAGACGATCTGATGAAATGAAGAAAGCGGGTGTACCTATTGAATCGCAAGATTCTGTTTAACGATGGTTGGGAGTTCGCGAAGAGCGGACTGGATGCGGCGGATGCTTCGGGGCTAACCTTCCAGCCGGTTGATCTGCCGCATGATTGGCTCATCTACAACACGCTCGACTTGTATGAGGACAGCATCGGCTGGTATCGCAAGGTTTACCATTATACCAAAGGGCAGGATGCGGAGCAGCTCTTGCTCTGTTTCGACGGGGTGTACATGGATTCCTCCGTCTATGTCAACGGCACGCTGATCGGCGAATGGAAATACGGCTACTCGTCCTTCGAACATGAGATGACGGATGCGCTGCGCGAGGGGGAGAACGAGATTCTCGTCAAGGTCGTCCATCAAGCGCCGAACAGCCGCTGGTACTCGGGCGCCGGCATCTACCGCAATGTGTGGTTGAAGGTGCGAGGCGCCAATCATCTCGTCACGGACGGCATCTATGTCTCGACGAAGCAACTGGGCGAAGATTGGCAGGTCGAGATCGATACGGAGCTCAGCCTGGCGGAAGATGCCGAGCTGATTCATACTCTGTTGCTGCACGGTGAGGTGGTAGCTTCGGTATCGGAGCAGGTGGCTGCACAGAACGGGAAGACAGCAATCAGCCGATTGCAGCTTCACGTTGCAAGCCCGCTTCTCTGGAGTCCAGAGCATCCGCAGTTGTACGAGCTGGTTACCGAGCTGAAGCCGGTGAGTGATGGGCAGGAGCCGGTTGAGCGCGTGACGACGAAGTTGGGCTTCCGCAGCGTGGTGATGGACCCGGAGCAGGGGCTCATCCTGAACGGCCGGAAGATCAAGCTGAACGGCGTCTGCGAACACCATGACCTCGGAGCGCTTGGCGCCGCGTTTCATGTCCAGGCGATGCGGAGAAGGATGGAGATCCTGCAGGCGATGGGCGTCAACGCAATCCGCACGGCGCACAACATGCCGGCCAAGGAGCTGATGCATCTCGCGGATGAGATGGGGATGCTGATCGTCTCCGAAGCATTCGACATGTGGGAAAGGCCGAAGACCCGATACGATTATGCGCGTTTCTTCCAGGAATGGATGGCGAAGGATGTGCGCAGTTGGGTGCGCCGCGATCGCAACCACCCGAGCCTGATCATGTGGAGCATCGGCAACGAGATCTACGATACCCATGCGGATGAAAGAGGGCAGGAAGTCACGCGCATGCTGATGGAGGAAGTGCTGAAGCACGATCCGAAGCAGAACGGCAGGGTGACCATCGGTTCGAACTACATGCCATGGGAAAATGCGCAGAAATGCGCCGACATCGTGAAGGTAGCCGGATACAATTACGCGGAGAAATACTACGAGCAACACCATGCCCAGCATCCGGATTGGATCATCTACGGCAGCGAGACCGGGTCGGTCGTGCAGAGCCGGGGCGTCTACCACTTCCCGTTCGAACAGCCGATCCTCGCCGATGACGACGAACAGTGCTCGGCGCTTGGCAACAGCACGACGAGCTGGGGAGCCAAGTCGACGGAAGCCTGCATCCTCGCGGAGCGGGATACGCCGTTCTCTCTCGGCCAGTTCATCTGGACAGGCTTCGACTATATCGGCGAGCCAACGCCTTATCATACGAAGAACTCCTACTTCGGCCAGATCGATACGGCAACGTTCCCGAAAGACTCGTACTATATCTATCAGGCAGGCTGGACGGATTATCGGGAGCGCCCGATGGTGCATATCTTCCCATACTGGGATTGGAATGAGGGGCAGATCATCGATGTGCGCGTCGCCACCAATGCCCCGAAGGTTGAGCTGAAGCTGAACGGCAGGTCGCTGGGCGTGTTCGAGCCGGAGCATAAGCAGGGGACGAAGCTCGTCGGCTGGTGGAAGGTGCCGTACGAGCCTGGGGAGCTTACAGCGATCGCGATGGATGAAGACGGCCGTGTGATCGCGACCGATGTGCAGCGCTCCTTCGGCGACGCGAAGCGAATCCGGCTCACGCCGGACAAGCTGCAGCTTAAGGCGGACGGACGGGACCTCATCTTCCTCGAGATCAGCATGGATGACGAGCAAGGCAGGCATGTGGCCAATGCGAGCAACCGGGTGCGCGTTGACGTGAGCGGAGCGGGACGGCTGCTCGGGCTGGATAACGGCGACAGCACCGATTACGACCAATACAAGGGGCTCAGCAGACGGCTGTTTAACGGCAAGTTGATGGCGATCATCGGAGCTACGCTGGAGCCCGGACCGATTCACGTTACGGTTACTTCGCCCCATCTGGAGCCTGCAACGATCGGGCTTGAGGCGCTTCCTGCGGATGAGGCGAACCTGACCGGAGTGACGGCGCTGGTCCGCAATCAGGAGATGCCGATCGTCATGGGTTCGGAGGATGAGGTTCCGGTGCGCAAGATCGAGATCATCAGCGAATCCGGCCGGAAGCTGGGGCCCGAACTGCGGGAGATCGTCGTCCGCGCCCGCCTCTACCCGGAGAATGCATCGTACCGCGATGTGGAATGGAGCGCGGTCAATGACGCGGGCATCATCTCCAATATCGCCAAGGTGGATGCCAGCGGCCTTGAGGCGAGGGTGACAGCGCTTGGTGACGGGGCGTTCCGCATCCGTTGCACCAGCAAGAACGGCACGGACAAGACGAAGCTGATCTCGCAGTTGGAGTTTGAAGCGGAGGGGCTCGGCGTCGCCTATAAGGACCCTTATGGCTTCATCGCCGGCGGGCTCTATGACTTCAGTGCCGGTGACGTCGGCAGCGGCAATGAGCGCGGCGTGGCCACAGCGCGCGATGGCGAGTCGATGGTAGGCTTCCGCAATATCGACTTCGGCCCTTACGGCTCCGATACGATCACGATCCCGATCTTCGCGCTGTCTGATGAGCTGTACGAGATCGAGATCTGGGAAGGAATGCCGGGAGAAGAAGGCAGCGGACGTTTGGCAACGGTGGCGTATCAGAAGCAGCCGATCTGGAACGTTTATCAGGAGGAAACTTACAAGCTGCCCAGACGCCTGCGCGGCCTGACCTCCATCTGCTTCGTCACGAAGGCGAAGATCCATATCAAGGGGTTCTCCTTCGAACGGCTGAACAGAGCCTTCGCGCACAATGCCGCAGCCGACTGTGACCGGATCTACGGAGACACCTTCGAGATTCGGGACGGGCGAGTGGAGGGCATCGGCAACAACGTTTCACTGGAGTTCAGCGAGATGGACTTCGGGGAGCAGGGAGCGAAGAAGCTTGTCATCTGCGGACGCTCGCCGATCGATAAGAACACGGTGCATATCCGGTTCACCGGTGAAGGAGAGCCGAGCAATCAGCTTGTGGAATTTACGCTTTCCGAAGGCTATGAGGAGAGGATCTTTGAATTGGAGCGCGTAACCGGCAAGCAGCAGGTAACGTTTATCTTCCTGCCGGGGTCGAATTTCGACTTCGCCTGGTTCCGTTTTGAGTCCTGATCGAACGGCGTATGACGAATGGTTGAGCTCGCACCGTTGGTTGACCTCGGATGGCGGGTTGCATAACGGAACGTGGCTGCGCGATTTCTCTGGATTCCATCGTGTTGCGGATGTTAACGGAACGTATATCCGTACGTATATCCGTGATTGATTGGATGTTCAGGCAGTAGCGCGCAGAATACATCGAATACGGAATGAGTTCCGTTAGCCGCTCGTAACTGCCCATTCCGGCACGTATAACGGAATGGGCGTTCTGTTGCGGAATGTAGGCGGCTGTACTCGGTGACATATGACGAAGAGGCGGATCAATCCAGCACAGGCTGGGTTGATCCGCCTCTTGCATTTTGGAGAGAGGATGATTAATCCTGGACCTGGCGACCGATGCCGAACCAGGTGAGGAGGAGACCGAACAGACCGCCGGCCGCTGCCGGCAGGAGCCAACCCAAGCCTTGCGCGTACAGGCCCAGATGCTCCTTCAACCACTCATGCAAGCCGAAGGTGGACACCCCGGTCTCGCCCAGGTTCTGAATCAGGCTGATGATGAAGGTGAACAGCAGGCTTCCGATATAGACCGGCCTCCTTCCGCTGAACCATCGATGCATGAAAGTCAGCAGGACGAGGACGATCGCCAGCGGATAGAGAATCTTCAGCACAGGCACGGAGATCGAGATCAACTGGCTCAGCCCGAAATTGGCGATCACAGCGCTGAAGATGTTCAAGCCGATGGCGTAGGCGCGATAAGACACAGCCGGTGTCAGCTTGTTCAGATAAGTGCTGCATGCCGTCGTCAGGCCGATGCTGGTCGTAAGGCAGGCAGACAGGACGATGATCCCCAGTACGACCCCGCCGAATGTGCCGAAGTAATGTTGTGAGATTGATGTCAGCACTTTCCCTCCATTGTCCAGATAGCCGATAAGCGGCACGCTGGTTGCTCCCAGATACGACAACACCGTGTAGATGAGAGACAACGTGATGGCAGAGATCAAGGCCGCTGCCCCGCAGACGGCGAGGATTCGCCGCTTCGATGAAGCTCCCTTCGCCCGGATCGCCTCGATGACGATGATGCCAAACACCATACCGGCAAGCGCATCCATCGTCAAATATCCTTCTTGGAATCCACTGTAGAATGCCTGAGTCTCGTAGCCGCCGGAAGGTGCCTGAGGCGAACCGAGCGGGTTGGCGAATGCAGCGGCAGCCAGTATGGCAAGGAACAGAATGAGCAGCGGAGTCAGGAGTTTGCCGATGATATCGATGATCCGAGACGGGTTCAGAGAGAACAGGCAACTGACGCCAAAGTACATCACGGTGAAGAGGATCAGTATGACCTGATTCGTATCGTCCGGAATGAACGGCCTGATCGCGATCTCATAAGATACGCTGCCGGTTCGCGGCATGGCGAAGAGCGGCCCGATCGACAGATACAGAACGGTTGTGTAGATGAATCCGTACAGCGGATGTACGCGGCTTGAGAGCGACAGCAGGTCCGGCTTTCCCGACAAACCGAAAGCCATCACACTGAGCAGCGACAACCCGACGCCGGTCAGCAGGAAACCGATGTTCGCTTCCCAGATCTTCGTGCCAGCGAGCTGGCCGAGGATGGGAGGGAACACAAGATTGCCTGCGCCGAAGAATAGGGCGAACAAGGTAAAACCGATGATGGCAATGTCCTTAAATGATATGTGGTTAGCGTCCATGGGTACTCCTTCCAACCTGACATGGTTAATTTCAGTCTGCGCAAAAAATGGCACAAGATGCATCATAAGTGATTTTGGCATGGCCTGCAACCTGTCAGGCTCCCCTGTCGGGGCGGATGAGCTTGCCATTGGTGCGATTTGTCCACAATACCGCCCAAAATTACGTAATATAAAATGACATAAAGCAAAGAAAAAATCAATATATATGTAATACAACATTACATTAGGTGGTTGACACATGAAGCAGAAATCACTATGATTTGTTTTACCAGCTATATTATGTAAAATAATATAACATTAAGGAGGAGAGGGAAATGGAGCTTCATGTTGAGAGACGGTTGGTGAAGAAAAGTTGGTTGATCATGCTGATTCTGATTCTCGTGGCATCGATCAGCGGCTATGCGACCGCTGTGCGGCCAACGCCGGTGCTGGCGGCGGATGGAATACCGCGTCTCACCCCGCATCACATCACCTCGGAATTGCCGAACGTCATCGTCATCGGCACGGGGGGAACGATCTCGGGCATGGCGAACAATGGAGACCCGACGAACTTCCAAAGTTACAGAGCAGGTTCCTATACGATCGAGGACATGGTCGGTTCGTTGCCAGGGCTGGATAAGGTAGCGGATGTCAGCACCTATCAATTTGGCAACAAAGGTTCGGGGAGCTATACGATAGAAGACTTGTATGATCTGTCTCTGACGGTTGACAAGGCGCTGGAGTGGTATGATGGAGCCGTTGTGACAACCGGGACGGATACGATGGAGGAGATCGCCTACTTCCTTGACCTGACCGTGCGCAGCGAGAAGCCAGTGGTCGTCACGGGTGCGATGCGCCCTTGGGACGTAATCGGTTCCGACGCAAGCGCCAATCTCTATCGCGCGATCACGCTGGCAGCCAGCGGCAAGACGGCCTCCTACGGCACGGTCATCATGCTGAATGATATGATCTTCGCTGCCCGTGAAGTGACCAAGACCAATTCGTACCGGCTCGATACGTTTGATGCCCCGATAGTTGGAGCATTGGGCTATATCGATGACAAAGCGATCCGGTTGTATCGGGCAACAGCGCGGTCGCTGCTGGCTGGCACCGAGGAATGGAAAACGCCATTCGACCTGTCCAAGATCTCCAAGGATGATTTGCCGCTGGTCGGCATCGTCTACAACTATCAGGATGCAAGCGGCGGGGCGATCCGCGGACTCGTGGAGGATGGCGTGAAGGGAATCGTCACCGCAGGGACGGGCGCAGGCGGCATATCCAGCCAGCTCAGCGCGGCGCGCAATGAGGCCATCCAACAGCATGGAGTTGTGTTCGTGTCGACGACGCGCACTGGTTCCGGTTCCGTGTATTCCGAAGGGACCAACATCATCGCCGGCGACAGCCTGAACCCTCAACATGCCCGCATCCTGCTGCTGCTCTCGCTCGCCTTCACGGATGATGTCGAGCAGATCCGCGAATGGTTCGCAACGATTGGCACGCGGGACATCGATATGGTGGAATTGGCGAAATAACAGGTTTGAAGCGGAGCAGGGGAGCATGACGGATTGTGGAGGGGCTATGAAACGGTGCGGATCTTCCGTAGAACAGTGCAGAGAGACGGGTATAGAAATGAGAGTAAATGGAGAACTTATCCATCTATCATCAATGGGACGATATGATCCAGATGAGGGGAGGGGCCGCCTAGGCCCCTCCTCTTCCCATCTGCATCAGTTAACCGGCGAGCCGCTTACGGATGAGCCGTCCTTCGTGATCGTGTATTCGATCACATGACCGCTCCAGAAATGGAACTTCAGCTTCACGGTGCCGTCATTCGTTTCATTGAAGAAGTTCGACGTCAGGAGGATCTCATTCGCATCATAAACCGGTTCGAAGGTATAGGAGAATTCCTTGTATGGCGTCCAACTGTGCGGGCCTGCGAAGCTGCCATCCTCATAGTAAGCTTCCATCGTTGCGAGAATATCGCCGTTAAACTGCACGGGAATTCGGAAGTTATCCGTTTCGCCGCTGGCTGCTCCAAACACCGGAGTATCGTGCGAAATGACGCGGAAGGTCCATGGAGCTCCCAGATTGAAATAGGCGGTAAGCTGCGCCTGCTCGCCTGTCGATTCCGCTGAAGTCAGCTCTTCGAGCAGCCGGGCATTCAGCGTAAGGATTCTGCCGTCCGGATCATAGCGGTAGTCCGCGTATCGTTTCAGAGGCTGTGTGCCGTTCGTCAGCATGGTGAATCGCCTGCCGTTCAGATTGAGCTTGATCGTCACCTCCTGCACCGGTTCGCCGCGCTTGACGAAGACCAGATCCGATTCCGCCGTAGCGGAGCGGCCTAACCAACTGTTCTGCATCATCTCAATCAACTGAGGATCATTCCATGTGAAGGTGAGACGGTTGAAATGCTGTCCATTATCCCACAGCATATGGGTGATGCCCAGGTCTTGCGCATAATTGAGCATGAATTCGAAGAACTTCAGCTTCTCGCCTTGCTCGATCGTGCCGGTGTGGCGGTCGAAGCCGAGCAGGCCGAATTCGCCGAGGATAACCGGTATCCCCTCGCTGACGAAGGTGTTGTACAGCCGGTCGAACGTTTGCACGATATTCTGCCTGGTCTCCTCATTAAATGTGTAGAAGCCGGCGATATTGACGCTGAACGGCCAGAAACCGTAATAATGTGCGGTCACGATGATGTTCGGATCATTCAGTTCAGCGAGGACAGCCTTCAGATCATCGAGGTACGCCTGGTCATCGGCGGTCGTATACAGCGTCGGCAGCACCAGCGGACGAGTAGCGTTATTGCCGCCAGACTGGCGAACGATCGAGTGGAAGGCCCGGTTCAGATCATTCAGCAGTTCCTGCTGCGACTTGCCGGAAGCCTCACCGTAGAACGAAGGTTCATTGATGCTCTCGAACATCAGCTTGTGGCTGTGATTCCTGAAATGTTCAGCCACCTGCTTCCAGATTGCGCTGAAGCGGGCCAGCACCTCATCATAGTTGTCGCCCATGCCATTCACCCATCTCCATGAGTCATGGTGGGAGTTGATCATGACATACAGACCTTCTTCCAGAGACCAGTCCACAACCTCTTCGATCCTGTCCAGGAACGCCGGATCAACCTGGTAACCCGGTGCCGGCCCAGTCTTCAGATCCCATGTTATCGGGATGCGAATGCTCTTGAACCCTTGATCTGCGATCTGTGCGATCAGCTCGCGGGTGACCTTCGGATTGCCCCAGGCGGTTTCGTCCTCCGAAGACGGATCATCCGTTCCGCCCATGCCAACCGAATCGAAGGTATTGCCGAGATTCCAGCCGGGCTGCATCGCTTCCACATAACGCTGCAATGCCCCCTTCGGCGTCTCCGCGGCAACTGCACACGTGCCGCCAATGAGACTTATCACCAACATGAATGCAACCATCAGACTTATGGCTTGCTTGCTCTGCTTGTTCATGTGCTAACCCCTTTCCTTCGTTAGAGTTCACAGTGAATATGTAAGCGTTCTCCAATAATATATCACTGGATATTAGATGGTCTCACCCCCAAAAATTAGAAGAAAAATCATGTCATTATTTGACTATGGGTGAATTTCTCACGCCATCTGACTTGTGTTACAATCAATACGTATACATATTGATAAAGAGGATGGATGCGGAGATGGGGAAGTTTGAACAAGTAACGGTAGAGCAGAAGGCGAATATTTACTTTGACGGCAAGGTGACAAGCCGCACCATCTGGCTTCAGGACGGGACGAAGAAGACGCTTGGCATCATGCTGCCGGGTGACTACGAGTTTTCAACCGGCCTTAAGGAAGTGATGCAGATCGTATCCGGTAAACTGGAATACCGCCTCCCAGGGGAGGATTGGAAGAGGATCGAAGGCGAAGGTGCATTTGAAGTGCCGGCGAACTCGTCTTTCCAATTGAAGGTTTATGAAGTGACGGACTACACCTGCTCTTATCTGGAGAACTGACGAAGGGATCAGTCAGAGCGGCGTGTGATGTAAGCCATATCAACCATTTAAATGAAGGAGCTGAAGACATGAGCAATCGTACGATCAGATGGGGAATCATCGGGGCTGGCGGCATCTCCAGCAAGTTTGCAAGCGACCTGAAGAGCGTGCCGAACGCCGAACTGGTCGCAGTGGCTGCACAGTCTGCGGACCGGGCGCGCAGTTTCGCGGAACGGTACGATATCCCGCATGCCTACGGTAGCTATGAGGAGCTTGTTAGCAGAGACGACATCGACATCGTGTATATCGGAACCCTGCATCCGATGCACAAGGATGGCGTGCTCCTGTGCTTGAATGCGGGCAAGGCGGTGCTGTGCGAGAAGCCGTTTACGATGGATGCGTCTGAAGCGGAGGTGTTGATCCGCACGGCGCGGGAGAAGAAGCTCTTCCTCATGGAAGCGATGTGGACGAGATATCTGCCGACGATCGTCCAGACGAGGAAGTGGATCGCGGAAGGCGCGATCGGAGAAGTGAAGAGCGTTACGGCCAACTTCTCCTTCGACATCGGCTTCCAACCCGAGCACAGGCTGCTGAACAAGAAGCTTGGCGGCGGATCGCTGCTCGATGCCGGCATCTATCCGGTGTCCTTCGCTTCGATGGTCTTCGGCCAGCAGCCGGACAAGATCATGAGCACGGCCTATATCGGCGAGACCGGCGTGGATGAACGATTCTCCGCGCTGTTCGAATACAGCGGCAACCGCACCGCTTCCCTGAATGGCGGAGTGCGGCTGCAGATGGTCAACGAGGCATACATATATGGAACGGAAGGCTATATTCGTGTGCCGGACTTCCTCTGGAGCCGTGTTGCCTATCTGTATCGGGCGGATGGCGTGCGCCAGACGCTCCACGATGACCGCAAGACGCATGGTTACAACTATGAAGCGGCCGAAGCAACTCGTTGCCTGCTCGAAGGACGTCTGGAGAGCAGCATCATGCCGCTCGATGAGACGCTTAAGATCATGCAAACCTTGGATGCCATGCGTAAGCAATGGGGCTTGGAATATTAAAACCTGAGCCATATGCACATCAGATCAAACAGGGTGGGGTATCGCCGGAATCCGGCGCAAAGCCCCACCCTGTTTGTCTTGCTGGCACAGGATCACTTCCATCTGGCAACCTGTAACATGCAGCATCATGGACCGTTGGCTGATGCGATGCTGACGTCCTGTTTATCACTGCTGTTCTTGAGCACATATACCTTGACATTCTTCTTCACCCCGAACTCCAGCGCTTCCTTGAGATCCGGTATGTAAACGTCGATCTTCTTGCCCTTGATCGCCGAGCCGGTGTCCTCCGCCTTGCGAATGCCCAGCCCTTCGATGTACACGAGCGAGCCGAGAGGGATCACCTCAGGATCGACGGCGATCGTAAAGTTTTCCTTCACTTTGGAGCCGCTGGCTGTGATGCCGTAGGCCGGGTGCGACGGCGTCTTGCCCGTCGATTCATACCCTGCGGTATAGGCGGTCAGGGTCGCATAGAACACATCGCTGATCTCGCTGCTGTCGGCGAGCCAGTCAGGCAGATCCGCGCCGACCATAGGAATGGTCAATCGCTGCCCGACCTGCAGCTTCGTTGGATCGCTGATCCGGTTCTCAGCGATGAGCAGGTCGATCGAGGTATCGAACATTCTGGCGATCCGGTATAAGGTATCGCCCCTCTGAACGATATAGCGAGACTGCGTTCGGGGAGCGTTCAACCCAACTTCGCTTCGCTCGCTGGACACCTTGCTGACAAGCCCTCCGTTGATCTGAACGAAGCGGGCGGAACCGGCGTCCTCCGAACCGGATCTGCCCGGATAGGCGCGCTCCAGGTAGCGGTCAACGAGATAGCTTGGTATAAGCGATTTAACGGTATTAGGATTGAAGCCGCCATATGGATTGGCAATCGCCCCCGATGGATTGGCATATGGCGCTAAGCCGGATGTCCCAGCTCCCATTTCGTAGAATGGCGGTGCATATGGAGATGTCCTCATAGATTCATCACGATCGGTCATGCCGGTATATTGGCTAGCAGTTGCCAGATGAACAGCAGATTCACTATCATGGCGACGCGTTACATTCTCGTCAGGAATGCTATGCAAGTATTCGGCCGATGTTGGCTGAACAGGTGCCAGCAGGGCAAACAGCCACGTGAACAGCAGCACTCCCTGTTTGGACAACAACATTCTAATCTCCCATCCTCTCATTTCCTTGATTTGGAATAAGTTGATAGGATTAGAATTGACCGAAAATATCAAAGTTATACATCTCTAGCAGAAACAGGGTTATGCTGCCCGGGCCGGTATATTGGAATCTATCAGGAAAACACGCCAATTGGCGCCCGCTATTATCCGCCAACACCGCCCTTTTCGACTTGAGCCCGCCGGTATTCATTAGGCGTCACGCCGTTGGTGCGTTTGAACGTGCGATAGAAATAGGAGCTGTTCGTAAATCCGGTTCGCTCGGCGATGTCGGCAATCGGCAGATCGGAGTGGAGCAAGAGTTCCTTCGCCTTGTTCATGCGCACTTCGGCGATGACATCGGTGAGTGATTTCATCGTCAATTGCTTGTATAGCCTGCTGATATAGACTGGCGACATGTCCAGCTCCTGGGCGATATGATTCAAGCTGAGCTGGCAGTCTCCATAGTCGCGCTCGATGATGTCTTGGATGCGCCGGATCAGTTCTTCATGCTTGGAGTTTCGCTTCTGATGAAGGCGCAGCGTCACCTCTTCAAACAATTCGAAGAAGTGGGCGTTGATCTCATCGATCGTCTCCACGTTAAGCAAGGACAGGAAGGTGATGTCCTGATCCTTGGTGATGACGAGCCCGTTGTTTTTCTTGATCGTGTTCACTACATTGCTGATCGTCATCGCCAGGTGGGAGATGGCGAGCTGAATGACGGAGTATGGATAGTCCGCCGTTTCCTCCACGATCTCGCAGTAGACCGATCTGGCCTCGGCTGCCTTGCCCATCATCAGCAGGTCGATCAGTTGCTTCTCCTTGTGTGTCGGGAACTCGTATTCCTTGGACTTGAGCTGCTCGATCTCCTCAGAGGAGATGACGCAACCATGACCGCGGAACAGGCGGTGCAGCGAAGCTTCGACCACCTGCCTGTACATCTCGCTGATCCGTTCAATGGACGTTACTGCAGGGCTGAAGGTGCAGGAGACGGACAGCCGCAGATGCGCTGTCAGTGCCTCTTGCATCCGCCTCAGCAGCTCGGGCAGGGCATTCGCCACCGCGGCCTCCTCATCCCTGTTCAGAAGCAGCACAAGATTGCCTTCGCCCATATTGACGGCTTCCGCGCGGAAGGCTGGCGAAGCGATCTCCAAGCAAATATTGCTCATCGCATATTGGATCAGCTTCAGGTCATCGCCGTACTGGTCAAGCGCGGCCTTGTAGTGATCCATCTTCAGCAGCACGAGCACGAAGCAGCCGTCGACGCGGATCTGTGATCCGACGCTGCGAAGCTGCTCCTGGAGCATGCCGGGCGAATATTCCTCCCGTCCGAGCAGGTAGTCGCGCAGAAGGCTCTCGCGGATGATCTGCAAGTTGTTCCGGCGCTCCTTCTCCAGCGTATGCATGCGATGCAGCACGGTATGGATCGGTTTGTACAGGCGCATCGAGATGATAACCGAGATCAGGAAGCCGAGCAGGAAGATCGCCGAGCTGAAATAAACCGTGTTCATCCGCATCTTCCGGATCTCCGAGGTGATCTGGTCATAGGGCGTGACCCGCACATACCTCCATTCCAGAGCATCTGGCGCCGTATACGTGATCAGCATCTTGCTTCCGCCGATCGAGTGCTCGAAGTAGCCCGATTCGGAGTCTGCGAGGATCTGCTGGATGTACGCACGGTCGGAGATGTCTGTCAGCATCGCGCTTTCCTGATGATTGGAATAGAGTTGGCCATGCTTGTTGATGATGAACGTCTGCTCCTGGAATCCGAGGCCCGCATCAGCCGTGTCCCGGTTGATCCACGAATCCATGATGTTAACGACAACGGCATAGTCGAGCAGTTTGTTCAGCGTATTGTAACTCAGATAGGTGTAGACATGGACCTCTTTGGGGTTGGTTGTGCCCACGCTGTATGAGCGCGGAATCGGCGTATATGGCGCGTAGGCCTCATGATCGTCCAAGAGCCGGATGATCTGCTGGTCGTCCAGTTCCTCTCGCGTCTGTTGGCCGTTCTGCACGCTGCTGGAACTGATGTAGAAGATGCCGGTCTTAGCATTATAGATATAGATCGATTCGATGAACGGCAGGGACATCCGGTAGTTGTTCAGTTGCCGCATCGCCAGCATGATCTCGTGTATGCTGGGATCGCTGTAGACCTGAAGCGGCAGAAGAGAGGAGTCGGAGTAGATCTGGTAGGTGAGGGATTTGGCAATCTCGGTCATGTTGGAGACTTCCCGGCTTTTCAGCATCAGGCTGTTCAGGTCGGAGCGATACACCTGCTTAAGGGCGATATCCTCGAAGTTCACGTGCAGGATCGTCGAGGCGACGAGTAACGTGATGGAGACTGACGCGATGAAGCCAAACAGCAGGCTTATGTACATCTTATGGTTGTGCTTGCGCAAGAAATCCATTCAGGGCATCCCCCCTTTATCCGCCCGAAATGGGAACATATGACAAAACCAGTATACAGTAATCGCTTTCATGGCTCAATTCATCCCCGTCCTTACTCGAAAATGTTCACAAAAGTCGATATATTTCACCAAGCCCCATGCACATATGTTCACATAATCCACCTGGCAAAAGTCAAAATCGTTCACCAAAATGCGGGAATGTGTACTGTTGTACGCAAAAATCTGGATTGTATAATGCAGGCTAGAAAGCGGTGAGCCGTTGCTCCGCAGATGGTCTGCCGGTGGCATATCCGGATGCCGTTGAACTGTGGTTGGCGCGTGGATAGCGACCCTCGATGGGTGCATCCGAAGACAAGCGGTATCGTCCGCATCGGAGGGAGGAGGTGAGAGCCTGAGCCATGACCAGACGCAAAGGTTTCTGGCATGAGGTTCGCAAGAACAAGATCATGTTTCTGATGTTGTTGCCGACGTTGTTGTTTTTCTTTATTAATTCCTATGTGCCGATGGTTGGTATTTATTTTGCCTTTACCCGTTATAACTTCGCCGACGGCTTGTTCGGCAGCCCGTTCGTCGGATTCGAGAACTTCCGTTTCCTGTGGCAATCGGGCAAGCTGATGCAACTGACGCTTAACACGATCGGGTATAACCTTGCATTTATCGTCCTCGGGCACGCGCTGGCAATCATCTGTGCGATTCTGCTCAGTGAGATCGGAGCGAAGTTCTTCAAGAAGCTGGCCCAGTCGATCATGTTCCTGCCATACTTCGTGTCCTTCGTCCTGATCAATGTCATCGCCTATAACTTGCTCAATTATGATACCGGTTTCATAAACTCTCTGCTTGTCCGGTGGGGGATGGAGAAGCTCGACTTCTACAGCATTCCGTGGATCTGGGTGTTCCTGATCATCTTCTTCTACCTGTGGAAGTATCTTGGCTATTATGCCGTCATTTATCTGGCGGTGATCACCGGCATCAGCGATGAGTATTTCGAAGCGGCGAAGATCGACGGGGCGAATATCTTCCAGAGAATCTGGTACATCACCGTGCCGATGCTTCGGCCGACCTTCATCATCCTGCTGTTGTTCTCGCTGGGAAGCATCATGAAGGGGCAGTTTGAGCTGTTCTATCAGTTGGTTGGCAACAACGGCTTGTTGTTTAACGCGACGGACATCCTGGATACGTATGTTTATCGTTCGATCAAGGTGACCTTCGACATCGGCATGGCGACAGCCGCAGGCCTGTACCAGTCGTTGTTCGGATTCGTGCTCATCATGACGGTCAATGCTATCATTCGCAGGGTCAACGAAGACTACGCGCTTTTCTAGGTCATATCGACATCGCTTCTCATCCATTCCCGTCTATTGAAGGAGGGGTGCCGCTTGTGAAAGTGAAGGACGCGGAATATTCCTTGTTGTTTAAGATACTGGCTTATGTCATGGTGACGATCGTTACGCTGGTTTGCCTGTTTCCCGTGTTGCTGATCATCTCCGGCTCATTTACGGACAATGAATCGATCGTCAGACATGGCTTCGGGCTCATCCCCGACAAGTTCTCACTCGATGGATACATGTATGTGTTCAAATATCCGACGGCGATCCTCAGGGCTTACGGGGTCACGATCTTGACGACGGTGGTTGGCACGGCGCTGGGCATGTTCTTCATCACGATGGCCGGTTTCGTCTTGCAGCGCAAGGATTTCAAGTACAGGAACCAATTTTCGTTCTATATCTATTTTACCACGTTGTTCGGCGGCGGGCTCGTCCCCTGGTACATCATGTTGACCCGGTACATGAAGCTGATGGACACCTATACGGTCCTCATCTATCCCGGGCTGATGACGCCGTTCCTGATCATCCTAATGCGCAGCTTCATCAAGTCCGCGATACCGGATGAGCTGGTCGAATCGGCGAAGATCGACGGGGCGAACGACTTCCGCATCTACTACAGCATCGTGCTCCGGCTGTCGATGCCGGGCATCGCGACTGTCGGGCTGTTCCTCGCCCTGCAATACTGGAATGACTGGTTCATGTCATCGCTGTTCATCAATGATACGAGAAAATATCAATTGCAATTTTATCTGTACAACATCATCAACACCGTGCAGTTCATTCGCGATATGGCGATCTCCTCAGGCGTGAATATCGGCAATCCGCCGACGGAGGCGATGCGCATGGCGATGTCGGTGGTCGTAACGGGGCCGATCGTCTTTCTGTATCCGTTCGTGCAGCGATATTTTGTCAAAGGGCTGACGATCGGTGCGGTCAAAGGTTAGAACTGAGGGAATGTTCATTCCGTCGGCTAACATAGATCCAAGTCAAATAGAAGGAGGAAGGGTACCTTGAAGAGAAATGTGAAACTTATCGCCGCACTCTTGGCGATGATGCTCATCCTGCTGACAGGCTGCATGGGGGGCGGCAAGCCCGATTCGGGCGGCAGCGGCGGCGGTGCAGACAATGGCGGAGGCGGAGCCAGCGGACGCACCAGCGCTTCCGGGCTTGACATCTCGCAGAGGGTGGAACTGCAATTCTATATGCTCGGCGATGCACCGGTTGATCTGCCGCTGATCGAGTCTGAGATCAACAAGATGCTGCTCGAAGATCTGAATGCGACGGTGAAGTTCAACTTCACGACGTGGACGGATTGGGAGCAGAAGTATCGGTTGCTGCTGACCTCCGGCCAGCCGGTGGACCTGATCTTCACCGCAGAATGGACGCAATACCAGGCGTATGCGAAGAACGGCGCGTTCCTGGCGCTGGATGATCTGCTGCCGAAGGTGGCGCCGAAGCTGTATGAATTTGTGCCGCAGGAGATGTGGGATGCCGTACGCATCGACGGCAAGATCCAGACCGTACCAGCCATCTGGAAGGAATATGTGACGTTCGGCAACGTCTGGCGGGAGGACTTGAGACAGAAATACAACCTGCCGATTCCGGACTCGATCGAGAACATCGAGGCATACCTGGAGGGCATCAAGCAGAATGAACCGGACATGATCCCGCTCGCTGCTAACGCGCTGTTCCATACGCCGGGCTATTACGACTTCAAATATGAGCCGGCAGGCGTGGCCAGCTACGGGTTCCCCTACGGCCTCTATATCCCGTATGACGATCCTGCCAACGTCCAGCAGTTCTGGGGCTCCGAGCAGCATCTTGAGGATCTGCTCCGCATGAAGAGCTGGATGGATAAGGGCTACATGAGCCGAAATGTGCTGACGACGCAGGATACGGCGCATACGATGCTGGTGACGGGCAAGAGCGCCCTGATGATGGGTGACAACCCGAACCGCTGGAATTCAACCAATCAGGATATGAAGAGCACGCATCCCGACTGGGAGTTGGCCTATTATCCGTATCCGCTGAAGAAGGGCTACGCAACGCCGGTGCATCCGATCCATAACGGATTCGCGATTCCGATCAGCAGCCCGAATCCGGAGAGGGCGCTCGCCTTCTATGAGCTGATGGTGACCGACAAACGTTATAACTGGTTGACCCAGTACGGCATCGAGGGTACCCATTTCCGGGTAACCGAGGAAGGCTACTATGAGGGGCTCTCCGACACCTTCAAGCGCGAGGGCATGAATGGTTGGGCATGGCGCAATCCGGAATACATGCTGTTTGACGAGAGCTTCGAGGCGGTGAACGAAATCTTCCACGAGCTTGACCAGATCGCGAAGCCGGACATCTTCACCGGATTCGCCGAGGATTGGACGCCGTACCAGGCGGAGAGGGCGGCGCTTGAGCAGGTGCGCCAGCAGTACCTGCATCCGCTTGAAGTAGGTCTCGTCGACGATGTCGAGGCGGGCTTAAGGACGTTTATGGAGAAAGCCAAGGAAGCCGGGCTCGACACGATCCAGAAGTCGTATACCGAGCAATGGCTCCATTATCTGAAGGAAGCCGGAATTCAATAACGGATACAGGCACCCTTGCCGGGCGATCGGCAAGGGTGTTTTGTTGTGGTTTGTGATGGTCATGGTCGGAGAGAAGATGAGGATTAACGCAGTGATCTGGCGAATTTAGTTGGATGAAATCCAACTAACCTTTCTACAGACGGGGGTTCCGTACAGAATGATGGAAGGTTTTCCAACTAACGTGTATATGGTCCGTGTGTTGCCGCTCCTTGGAATCATTTTTGTGTATGTCGGTTGCAACGATCAGGGTGCGGATGGATTCTCCCAAGTGGTGGAACTTCCTTCTATCACCCGCGCCTTCAAGTTTCACAAATTTTTCCGTTTTGCTACCGGTAGAGTTTGTGATATATTCAGAAATTGTTAATCAAGATTTTTGAAGTTTCGTTGCAAAATCGCCAATTTTATATTATACTAAACCAACGCGATAACTCGGATTTCGCGTGATAGAAGGGAGTGCTCCTTCTTGATCGAATTGACAGACGTGCACAAGGAGTATCGGACGAAAGATACGGTCGTTCATGCCTTGCGCAATATTACGTTGAAAGTGGAGAAGGGAGAAATTTTCGGCATCATCGGCCATTCCGGCGCGGGTAAGAGCACCTTGCTGCGATGCGTCAATCTGCTTGAGAAGCCGACTTCGGGAACGGTCAAGGTAGGAGGCGTCGTCTTGACCGGACTTGGCGAGAAGGAGCTGCAGCAGCGACGGAAGAAGATCGGCATGATCTTTCAGCATTTCAATCTGCTGTCCACCGCCACCGTGCGGGAAAATATCGCCTTTCCTCTGAAAATATCTAAATATCCAAGAGACGCGATCCGGCGTAGGGTCGATGAACTATTGGAGCTCGTCGGGCTGACGGAACACGGCCATAAGTATCCGTCGCAGTTGTCCGGCGGCCAGAAGCAACGTGTCGGCATCGCCAGAGCGCTCGCCAATGAACCGGATGTGCTGCTCTGTGACGAGGCGACATCCGCGCTTGACCCGCAGACGACGGACTCGATCCTGGCCTTGCTGCTGGATATCAACCGCAAGCTCGGTATCACTATCCTGCTTATCACGCATGAGATGCATGTCATCCGTTCGATCTGTGACCGGGTGGCGGTCATGGATCAAGGTTCGATCATCGAGTTGGGTGACGTGCTGAGCGTGTTCCTGAATCCGCAGCATGAGCGGACGCGGGAGTTCGTCAGCCAGGTGTCTGACGAGCTGGATACGGACATGCTGCGCTCGCGGGCTGAAGGGCGGGTCGTGCGCATCAATTATAAGGGCGATACCGCTTATGAGCCGATCCTGTACGAAACCGTCAGATCAACTGCCGCTTCCTTCGTCATCCTGCAAGGAACGGTATCGCGCATGAAGGATACGCCTTATGGCCAATTGATCGTCGAACTGAGAGGCAGTCAGAGCGACACCGACCAAATCATCGCGGAGCTCAGACGCCGAGGATTGGATGTGACTATGATCCTATGAATTGGTTTGAAAATATACGCTGGCCCGAGATCACCAAGGCGACAAACGACACCTTGACGATGCTCGGCGTGACGATGGTATTCACAGTCATCATCGGTCTGATCGTTGGGATCGTGCTGTTCCTGACCTCATCAGGCCAGATGCTGCAGAACCGAATTGTTTATTCGATCCTTTCCTTTATTGTCAACATCCTGCGTTCGATCCCGTTCATCATCCTGATGATCCTCATCATGCCGATGACCAAGATGCTCGTCGGCCAATCATGGGGCGTGAAAGGGGCGATCCCGCCGCTTATCGTGGCGGCTGCGCCATTCTTCGCACGGCTCGTGGAAGCATCGCTGCGTGAGGTGGATCGCGGAGTGATCGAGGCAGCGCAGGCGATGGGCGCTTCCAGATGGCGCATCATCTGGAGCGTGCTGCTGCGGGAGTCAAGAACCGGGCTGCTCGCAGCGATCACGATCACCGCGGTGACCCTTGTCGGATACACCGCCATGTCCGGTGTAATCGGCGGCGGCGGGTTGGGCGACCTGGCGATCCGTTACGGCTATCAGGGCTACAAGCTGGATCTGATGCTCGTGACCGTGGCGATCCTGATCATCATGGTTCAAATTCTGCAGATGGTTGGAGACGCGCTCGTTCGCAGATTCAGCCGGAAGTAGAGTTGAACATAGAATAGTCAATATAGAAAAGGGAGATGGAAGAGAAATGAAGAAGGGTCTACTTGTATTGGCCGCCGCGCTCCTCTTGGTGCTGGCTGGCTGCGGTTCGAACGGAGGCAACAACACAGAGAAGAATGGCTCCTCGAACACTGGCAACAATGCCGAGCAAACGCAAAACGCTGAGCAAAACAGCGGAGCAAGCGAGCAGACGGAAAAGGTCAAGCTGACGGTTGGTGCATCTGAAGTGCCGCATTCGGAAATCCTGAACTTCGTGAAGCCGATCCTTGAAGAACAAGGCATCGAGCTGGAAGTTGTCGTGTTCCAGGACTACGTGCAACCGAACGTTCAATTGTTTGAAGGCGGACTGGACGCAAACTTCTTCCAGCATCAGCCTTACCTGGACGAATTCAACGCAGAGCGGAACTATGATCTGGTCAACGTTGGCGGCGTCCACGTCGAACCGTTCGGCGTGTATTCCAGCAAGGTCGAATCGATCGATGAACTGGCAGACGGCGCGAAGATCGCGATCCCGAACGACCCGTCCAACAGAGGCCGCGCGCTGATCCTGCTCGCCCAGAACGGCCTGATCACGCTGGCTGACGATGCGAACACCAGCTCTTCCGTAGCGGACATCACCGAGAATCCGCATAACTTCGAGTTCGTAGAGCTGGAAGCAGCTATGCTGCCGCGTGTGCTGGACGAGTTCGACGCTGCTGCGATCAACACGAACTATGCGCTGCAAGCTGACCTGAATCCGCTGGAAGACGCGCTGATCATCGAAGGCGCCGAGTCGCCGTACGTTAACATCGTAGCCGCTCGTCCGGACAACAAGGATTCGGAAGCGATCCAGAAGCTGATCGCCGCTCTGCAATCGCCGGAAGTGGAGAAGTTCATCAATGAAACTTACAACGGCGCAGTCGTTCCTGCGTTCCAATAATCGCTTACTCGCCGCGCTAAGAGCGCAATCACTCGGGGGCTGCCCATGCATCACGCATGGTGCGGCCCTCTTTGTGTATGTCTGCGTTTGAGAGCGGCGACATGCAGGAATGAACCGTATCGCGATGCGAACGGAACGACATTCCGCTATTGCTTGTGTACGCAACGGAAATGCTGCCGAAAGCGGACAATAACGGATCTGTGTTCCGTTAGGATCCGAAATTCGGCGCGAACTGGCGAAATAGCGGAGGCACGTTCCGTTACGAGGGCTGAACGCGGTCATGCGCTCAATCGACGGGTTGATGCTGGGCTGCGCAAGAGGGGCTGTGCGTCAATCCAGCAGTATTGACATGAAAAAATAGGGTAGGTAAACTAGTTAAAGATTAGCAGTCACAGGCATAGAGTGCTAACAAAACGAGTGGAACCTGTGCGCCAGGTTGAAGGCGGCGCGGTGTGGAGCGGGTGAGCAGCAGGAGCGAGAGAACCGAAGCGGCCGTTGTGGATGGCGCATCACCCCAGAGGCAACCTCCAGAGTCGCAAACGGTCAACCGCGTTTGTCAATTATGTCTGTTGGCTGCAATACGCAGGGAAAGGAGATCCGACATGACGAAGAAACAGTTCAAGGCAGAGTCGAAGCGATTGCTGGAGATGATGATCAACTCCATCTATACGCAGAAGGAAATCTTCCTGCGCGAGCTGATCTCCAATGCCAGCGACGCGATCGACAAGATCTACTATAAGGCGCTGACCGATGATACGATCGAGTTCAACAAGGATAACTATTACATCAAGATAACTGCCGATAAGGAGAAGCGGACGCTGACGATCTCCGATACCGGCATCGGCATGACGAAGGAAGAGTTGGACACGAACCTGGGCGTCATCGCGAAGAGCGGGTCCCTCGCCTTTAAGCAAGAGCATGAGAGCAAGGATGGACATAACATCATCGGCCAATTCGGCGTCGGATTCTACTCGGCATTTATGGTGGCCGATGTGGTGACCGTGATCAGCAGGGCGCTCGGCAGCGATGAAGCATACAAATGGGAGTCCAAGGGCGCTGACGGCTATACGATCACCCCGGCAGAGAAGGACACCGTCGGTACGGACATCATCCTGAAGATCAAGCCAAATACGGAGGAAGAGAGATACGACGAATTCCTCGAGGAATACAGGCTGAAACAGATCATCAAGAAATACTCCGACTTCATCCGCTACCCGATCAAGATGAACGTGACGGTCGTGAAGCCGAAGGCGGACAACGACAAGGAGTTCGAGGAGCGGATCGAAGAACAGACGATCAACAGCATGGTGCCGATCTGGCGCAGGAACAAGAACGAGCTGACAGACGAGGATTACGTCAATTTCTACCAGGAGAAAAGATACGGCTACGACAAGCCGCTCAAGCACATCCATGTCAGCGTGGACGGAGCGGTGTCTTACAACGCCATCCTGTTCATCCCGGAGAATATCCCGTTTGATTATTACACCAAGGAGTATGAGAAGGGGCTGGAGCTTTACTCGAACGGCGTGCTGATCATGAACAAATGCCCGGACCTGTTGCCGGATTATTTCAGCTTCGTGAAGGGGATGGTCGATTCCGAGGACCTGTCGCTCAACATTTCGCGCGAGATGCTGCAGCATGACCGGCAATTGAACCTTATCGCGAAGAATATCCGCAACCGGATTCGCAGCACGCTACAGAGCATGCTCAAGGACGAGCGGGACAACTACGAGAAGTTCTGGAAGTCGTTCGGCAGGCAGATCAAATTCGGCGTATACAGCGATTTTGGCGCGAACAAGGAAACGCTGCAGGACCTTCTCGTGTTCTATTCCTCCAAGGAGAAGAAGCTCGTGACGCTCGAAGAATATGTATCAAGGATGCCGGAGGAGCAGAAGTACATCTATTACGCGACCGGCGAATCGATCGAGCGCATCGACAAGATGCCGCAGGCGGAGCTCGTCAAGGACAAGGGTTACGAGATCCTGTACTTCACGGAAGATGTGGACGAGTTCGCCATCAAGATGCTAATATCCTACAAGGACAAGGAGTTCCGCAACGTGTCGGGCGGCGATCTCGGCATCGAGCCTAGCGCGGACGACGAACAGGCCAAGCAGGCGGATGCGGACAACAAGGAACTGTTCGACTTCATGAAGGAAGTGCTTGGCGACAAGGTTAAGGCGGTCAAGGCTTCGACCAGGCTGAAGTCGCATCCGGTATGTCTGTCGGCGGAAGGCGAAGTGTCGATCGAGATGGAGAAGGTGCTGAGATCGATGCCGCTCAGCCAGAATGTGAAGGCGGACAAGGTGCTCGAAGTGAACACCGGCCACGAGGTGTTCCAATCGCTCAAGTCGGCGTACGAGCAGGATCAGGAGAAGCTGAAGCTGTATACGAATCTGCTGTACAATCAGGCTCTGCTGATCGAAGGATTGCCGATCGACGACCCGATCGAATTCACCAACAACATATGCAAGATCATGGTGTGACGGATCACCAGCTCCTCACGAACAGGCCGATCTGCCATTTGAAAGAGCGGATCGGCTTTTAATTTCTGTGTCTGATTCCGATATATATGTTATGATAGATTGGTTCGAGAGAGCTATCGGGGTGTCTGAATGGATTATTACAAGCTGATGAATAATATGAAAAGAATCAGAGAGGATCAGAAGCTGTCCCTGCCCGTGATCGCCAGAGCAACGGGCATCCCGCAAGCCAGGTTGCGTGAGGCGGAAGAAGGGGGAGAGCGGCTGACGATCGGTGAGCTGGACAAGCTGCTCGCTTTCTACCAGATGTCGGCGAACGATGTGATGAGGTACCGCAAGCCCAAGAGAAGCTTATGGATCGGTATGGCCGCCGGCTGCTTGATTATCGTCCTGGCGTTCGGTTTGGGGCTGGGCGATTGGCTGGAGAAACAACTCTTCGGTGAACCGCAGCAGGCCGCGTCCGAGAATCTCGCCAGCGGAGAAGACACCGCAGACGAAGAGTTGGCCCTGCCTGATCCGGAGACGGTGCAGGAGTCGGGCGAAGCGGCAATCGAACCCGGCACCGACGCTGGCGGGGCGAGCGGTTCTGATACGGAAGGCACCTCAAGCAACGGGGTAGAAGAGAGCGAAGCCGCTGATGGCAACGGGGATCTGGCTGCCGCAGAGCCGCAAGGTGATGGAACTTCGCAGGAGCAGGATACGGGCGTTGCTGAAGTGGAAGAACAGCAAGACGGCGTGATCCTTCGTTTCTGGGGCAATATCCCTTACCATGCGGACCGGTTGCCGTTTCTGGCGGACAACGACGATGATCGGGTCATCCACGTCATTCCGATCGAGATGTTGTCGGCGAAACGTCCGGACTGGCTTGCCGAAACGGAGCGGGAACGTTATATCCTGAACGTCGGCACCGCGGATATCTGGACCGATCAAGCCATTGAGGAATGGGAACGGCTGCGCAGCGAAGGTTATGCTGTGATCGGACTCGGCCGTCTGGCCAACGTCTATGATCCTTATATCATGGAGGTCGCCGGGTACAAGATTGGTTTCCTGTCCCTGGCCGGGCTCATCCATGAGAAGGGCCAGATCGCATATGGCAGTCAGGTCGGCCTTCCCCGTGCTTATGACAAGAAGGAAGTACAGGAGGCTGTCTCCAATGCCAAGCGCCAGGTCGATTATCTGTTCGTCTTGCCGCATGTCGGCAATAAGCGCGGCGAAGAGGTGCCAGTCGATCGGCAGCAGAAGCTCGCCCGTTACATCGTGGAAGCGGGGGGCGACTTTGTCATCGGAAACCGTTCGATCCGCTCGCAACAGGCGGATGTGATCAACGGAGTGCCAATCCTCTACTCCTTGGGCCGTTCTGTGTCTGCGGATGCCCAGGACGGCCTGTTGAACTATGTGGTGGACATCCACGTGTCCGATTCGGTGGAGAAGGTTGTCGTGCATGTCGGCGAGACGGATGGCGGGAAGCTCCGCTTCGACCGGGACCTGAGCCAGCACCAGGCCACCATCGAACAGATGCTTGGTGTGTTGCACGATGCGATTGGGCATCTGGAATTCGAACTATAACAACCAAACACTACAACGATCAAGGAACAGAGAGGCGCTTGCCCGTAAACGAAGCGGGGGGCGCCTTTTCGTATGCCTATATGACATTTATCATATATGCGCACTGACGTTTATGACTCATCGCCACGGCTAAGATTTCCTATAATGGAGTTACAAGAAATCCGCGAAAGCAATTAGGAGGATTCTCCATGAAAGATCAAAAAACCGTAATCGCCAAATTAAAGAAGGAAGTCGCCCCGTTCGAGGTTATCGATACAAAAGCCAGCATCATTCAGATCATCAACACCCTGGTGCCGCTTGCGGTGCTGTGGTACCTGACATACTTGTCCCTGTCAGTCTCCTGGTGGCTGACGATTCCGCTGATCGTCCTGACCTCAGGTTTCGTCATTCGGACGTTCATCCTGTTCCACGATTGCTGCCACTCCTCGTTCTTCAAGAGCCGCAAGGCCAACGACATACTCGGCACAATCACTGGCGTGCTGACGATGGTGCCTTACCGCCAATGGAAGCATGATCATACGGTGCACCACGCAACGAGCGGCAACCTCGACAAGCGCGGCACCGGAGATATGTGGGTCCTGACTGTTGAGGAATACATGGAAGCGCCCTGGTGGAAGAAGTTCGCCTATCGTTTCTATCGTCACCCGCTTGTTACCTTCGGGCTGGGCCCCATCGCCATCTTCATGATCAAGTACCGCTTCAACCGCCGCGGTCCGATCAAGCGTCAGGAGAGGCTGAACACGTATCTGACGAACGTGCTGATCGTGCTGCTGTATGCGGCTCTCGCCTGGGCTATAGGCTGGCAGAGCTTCCTGATGATCCAGATTCCGATCTTCTTCCTGTCCGGCATGCTTGGCATCTGGCTGTTCTACGTGCAGCATCAGTTCGAGGAAACGTACTTCGAGCATGACGAGGAATGGAGCTATGTGAAGGCTGCTGTTGAAGGAAGCTCTTACTACAAATTGCCGAAGGTGTTGCAATGGATCACCGGCAATATCGGCTTCCATCATGTCCACCATCTGAGTCCAAGAGTGCCGAACTACAACCTGGAGAAGGCGCATGAATCGACGCCGCCGCTGCAGAAGGCTACGACGATCACGATTCGCTCAAGCCTGAAGGCGATCCGCTTCCGTCTCTGGGACGAGGAAGGCAAGCAATTCATCAGCTTCCGGGAATACAAGCATTACAAGCGCAGACTGGCTGCCATGAAGCAAGCGGCAACAGCTTCGCACGGGAAGCACCCGGCGAGCGCCAGACCGAGCCTGCAAGGCGGCAAGTAAATAGGCATAGGACAGATAGGCGGGTTTCGTGCCCGCCTTTGCTGATTATGTAAGGACTGTGTGGTACAATAAGATGGGTATGGGGCAGATCATGGGTCTGCTGATTCTTGTCCGGGGAGGACGGTTCTGCATGAACAACTGGAAACAACTGTTTCTTAGGAATACCGGGATCAGTCCCTATGTGTGGGTCGTCTTCTACATTCTGCCCTTTTACTTCATCTTCCGTTCGCCTTCTACCTACCAGATCGCCATTGGCATCGTCCTGACGGTCGGATTCTTCATAAGCTATGTGCTGTCCTTTATTTCCCGGGGACGGCTTGTTTATTTATGGACCGTGCTCCAGATCGCGATCTCAGCGGTGATGGCGTATGTGTTCAGCTACATTTATTTTTTCCTGTTCCCCGCGTATTTCATCGGACGTATTCAGGGTAAGGCTTCATTCATCTCCCTGTACACGATATTGGTCATCACCGCGTATGCTGCTGTGAACTACGAATTTCTGACGCGTGACGCGGTGCTGATCACGCAATTGCCGTTTGTGTTCATCTGCTTGATCGCGGTCACGCTGCTTCCGGTCAACACGCACAACAGGAACAAGGAAGTCAAGTTGCAAGGCCAACTGGAGGATGCGAACAAGAGGATCGCCGAGCTCGTCAAGCTGGACGAGCGGCAGCGCATCGCCCGCGACCTGCATGATACGCTGGGCCAGCAGTTATCGCTGATCGGCCTGAAGAGCGATCTGGCGAGCAGGCTGCTTCGCACCAATCCCGACAAGGCATTGGCCGAGCTGAACGACATCCATCAGACGGCACGCGTTGCCCTGCAGGAGGTGCGTGAGCTAGTGACGGAGATGCGTGGCATGAAGCTGGAGGATGAGATCATCACCATCGAGAAGATGCTGCAGGCGGCAGGTATAGAGTTCCGGCTTGAGGGTGAACCGAAGCTGAAGGAAACTTCGCTCCTGGCCGAGAATGTCGCCTGCATGTGTCTTAAGGAAGCGGTGACGAATGTCGTCAAGCACAGCGGCGCTACGTCCTGCACCATCTCGATTGAGGAAACGAACACCGGGCTGACGCTGAGGATCAAGGATGACGGCTCCGGGATGCCGAACTCCACAGGCGGCAAGGGCAACGGCTTGCGCGGCATGAAGGAGCGGGTGGAATTCGTTAACGGGAGTCTCTCGATCCGCTCGAACAAAGGGACGACCATCACGATCCGGATACCGAGCGTGGTCAAACCGTCGATCAAGGAGGGAAGATCATGATACGCATCGTGATCGCAGAGGATCAGAAGCTGCTGCTCGGCGCGCTGGCAGCGCTGATCGAACTGGAGGAAGATATGGAAGTTGTCGGCAGAGCCAGCAATGGCGAGGAAGCTGTGAAGCTCGTGCAGCAGCTTGAGCCGGATGTGTGCGTGATGGATATCGAGATGCCCGGCATGAGCGGGCTGGAGGCTGCGGAGCAGTTGAAGAATCATCGCTGTAAGGTGATCATCCTGACGACCTTCGCCCGCTCCGGTTACTTCGAACGCGCCGTCAAAGCCGGTGTCGATGGCTATCTGCTTAAGGACAGCCCGAGTGAGCAGCTCGCCGAATCGATCCGGTTAATCGTGAGCGGCAGGCGCATCTATGCGCCGGAGCTGATCGACCGGGCCTACAGCGAGGAGAATCCGCTCACCGAACGGGAGAGCGAGGTGCTCGAGCTCATGGCGGAAGGCAAGGATACCAAGGAGATCGCCAGCGAATTGTATCTGACGACCGGAACGGTGCGTAATTACATCTCCGTCATCCTCGACAAGCTGGACGTGAGCAACCGGATCGAAGCGATCAAGCGGTTCCGTGAAAAAGGCTGGTTCAAATAGAGGCGATATGTTAGCTTGGAGCCGTCTCTTAGACGTAATCGTTCATCGGTGCGTCTGGGGGGCGGTTTTGTCGTATTCAGGGCAAGGCAAATATCTTCCGCAAGAATCTCTCTCCCCTTGTTGACGGCCAAGTTGCCTTAGGTATAAAATGTTCCCAATGATAAAAAACTTGCATGCAGGCAACTTTGGGTGATTCCCAAACATAGAATGGTTCCAAGTCCAACAGATTGATGGTATACGATTTATGATGAATGATTGAATGGATTGGAGTTATTCCCATGTTGCCTGATTATTTGGATGACGTATGAATCTATTGAACGGCTGCGGGGGATATTGATGACATCAAGCTCCAACCAGGTTGCATAGACTTGTTCAACAGAGCAATATGTCGGAGGAGAGGAGAAACATATGGACAACATATGGATAGCCTTCAGCTTAACGCTGCTGGCTGGACTTGCGACCGGAATCGGCAGCTTGCTTGCTTTTTTCGCCTCGACGACCAATACGAAATTTCTGTCACTAGCCCTTGGTTTCTCAGCGGGGGTTATGATTTACGTGTCGATGATCGAGATCATCGTCAAAGCCCGCACTTCTCTTGTATCGGCGCTGGGTTTGGAACCGGGCAATTGGGTGACCGTTGCCGCGTTCTTCGGCGGGATGCTGGTGATCGCGCTTATCGACCGGTTGGTGCCGAGTCAGGGCAATCCGCATGAGCTGAAGAAGGTGGAGGATGCGGGCTACAGGAAGGAAGCGATCATCAAGGATCAGAGCCTGCTGAAGATGGGGACATTCACCGCTCTGGCCATCGGCATTCACAACTTTCCGGAGGGCATCGCGACCTTTACTTCGGCGCTCCAGGATCCGAAGCTTGGCATCGCCATAGCGGTGGCGATTGCCATCCACAATATTCCGGAAGGCATCGCGGTCTCTGTTCCCGTTTACTATGCAACGGGTGACAAGAAGAAAGCATTCCGCCTGTCCTTCCTTTCCGGTTTGTCGGAGCCGATCGGCGCACTGGTGGCGATCCTTATCCTGATGCCGTTTCTGAACGATGTGATGTTTGGCGTTATCTTCGCGGCAGTAGCGGGGATCATGGTGTTTATCTCGCTGGATGGACTGCTTCCCGCAGCGAAGAAGTATGACGAAGGGCATCTGTCCATCTACGGGCTGATCGGGGGCATGATCGTGATGGCGATCAGTCTGCTTTTGTTTATCTAGGGGATTAGTAGACATAATACCATTTAAAGCATATACTAAATATATTCGGAGTTGAACGGCCGGCTGTTTGGCCGGCGCCGTGCATACCCTTAGCTGAATACACGCAGAGTCGTGTGTGTTGTGGCAAGGGTTTTTTTCATATTTTTATAGGTTCTATCCGTTTGGGCGTTCAGGCGGGGAGAGGGAGTGAGTCGATGGCGACATACAGACTGTCCGCGGCGGAGCGAGGCCAGTATCTGCAGAACATGGCGAATGAACAGTTGGATATGCTCGTGATCGGCGGCGGTATCACCGGGGCAGGCATCGCATGGGACGCTGCTGTTCGCGGCATGAAGGTTGGGCTCGTCGAGATGCAGGATTTTGCAGCCGGCACAAGCAGCCGCTCGACGAAGCTCGTACATGGAGGGCTCAGGTATCTGAAGCAGGGGGAAGTGAAGCTCGTCCGTGAGGTCGGACGAGAGCGCGCGTTGCTTCATGAACGCATGCCGCATCTCGTGGAGCCGATGCCGATGCTGTTGCCGGTGTACAAAGGCGGAACTTATGGATACTACACAAGCTCCCTCGGCATATATATCTATGACTGGCTGGCGGGTGTCAAACGAAGCGAGCGCCGCCAGATGTACCGGAAGCAGCAGACGCTGGAGCTGGAGCCGTTGCTTGAACAGGAAGGGCTCAAGGGCGCAGGCCGGTATTATGAATACCGGACGGATGATGCGCGGCTGACGGTAGAGATTATCAAAACGGCGGCAAGATATGGAGCGCTCGTGTGCAATTATGCGAGAGTGACAGACTTTATATATCAACGCGGGCGCGCGGTAGGCGTTGTTGTATCGGATACGCTGGACGGGAAGACGTTCAAGCTGTATGCGCGCAAGATCATCAATGCAACCGGGCCATGGGTGGATGAGCTGCGACGCATCGACCAATCGCTCGACGGCAAGCATCTGCTCCTGACCAAGGGGGTGCATCTGGTCGTGGCCAGAGAACGTTTGCCGATCAGCCAAGCCGCCTATTTCGACGCGCCTGACGGGCGGATGATCTTCGCCATCCCGCGCGGAGCGAAAACGTACATCGGGACGACCGATACGGTCTATGAGGGCGATCCGGCTCATCCGATGGTAAGCATGGAAGATGCGCAATACCTGCTCGAAGCGTCGAACCGGGTCTTCCCGAAGTCCAGATTGTCCATCACGGACGTCGAAGCGGCATGGGCGGGCTTAAGGCCGTTGATCTATGAAGAGGGGAAGAGTCCGTCAGAGGTATCGCGCAAGGATGAGATTTTCATCTCCGAATCCGGCCTCATCTCGATCGCCGGCGGCAAGTTGACCGGTTTCCGCAAGATGGCGGAGAAGGTGGTTAATCTCGCAGCGCGGCAACTGGAGGATGAGACCGGCGTGATCTATCCGCCGTGCACCACCGATCGGGTTGCGGTAAGCGGCGGCGCATCGGAGGATGGTGAGAGCTATGAGACGGTTCGAGCGCGGATCGCAAGTGAAGGGATGGAGTTGGGACTTGCCGCTGGAGAAGTCGATGACCTCCTGTCTCGTTACGGGGCGAATGCGAAGCAGATTCTGCGGTTGTACAACGAACTGCAGGACAATCTGCTGAATCATGAGGATCGGCTCCTGGCAGCGGAAGTGAGCTACAGCATCGATCATGAAATGGCGACAAGCGCGGTGGATTTCCTGCTGCGAAGAACCGGCTGGATGCTGTTCGATCGGATGCGCATGTTTGATGTGAGCGGCCGGGTCGTCGCATATATGGGCGAACGCCTCGGCTGGGATGAAGCGAAGCGTTCGCAGGAGCTGGCGGCGATCGCGGAAGAGACGAAGCGATGCTCGATTGCTGATTTGAACTGACCGCGACGCACCAGCCGGCGACCGTATGAATGGCCTGAATCAAGCCGTATGCATATCAGGTTGAACGCGCGCATCAGTGGCGATTGACCAAGATGGGTATTATGATTAGCGATAGTTCTGTAGAAGTTTGAAGATGACAGCAGATCATCGTAATTCGTTCGCAGGAGGGAGCTTTATGCCAGATATCATGATTGATGCATCCACTATTATTTTGCGTTTGCTGTTGTCGGTACTACTCGGCGGACTCATCGGCATGGAGCGGGAACGGCGCAACAAGCAGGCTGGGTTGAAGACGCATCTGCTCGTGTCGGTAGGCGCTACCCTGATCATGTTGACCTCGATCTACGGTTTCGACAGCGAGCTTGTCAATCATCCCAATGCCCGGTTCGATCCCGCCCGGCTGGCGGCTCAGGTGGTAAGCGGCATCGGCTTCCTCGGTGCTGGCGCGATCATGCGCCGCTCAGACAACGTGATCTCTGGCCTTACGACGGCTGCAACGCTGTGGGTGGCGGCGGCGATCGGGCTGAGCGTCGGTTCGGGTTTCTACCTGCCAGCGGTGATCACGACGGGCATCGTCCTGCTCGCCACTCTGGTGCTGAACAAGTATGAGACGCGGTTCATGTCCTTCAAGCGGTCGGGAAGTCTGCGTATCAGCATGGTGACAAGTGAGCGTCCTTCCAGCCTGGAGCAGATCACCACCGTGCTTGAGAACGCCCGCATGAAGATCGAGAAGGTGCATATGACCGACGAATCGTTGGATGAGGGGAACCGGCAACTGACGATGGAGTTTCAGGTGTATGCGGTAAGCGGCAAGAATATCAACAAGATTTTCGAGGAGTTGTGGAAAATCGACGGGATTCGCGATATTCGCATGAACTGGCGGGAGTAGCAGCCGATTAAATCCATTTGTAATATGAGGTTGTTTAAGATACATTTATTTATAAGGTTTTACCTACCAAACTGGACTGATGGCAGGAGTGCGGATATGAACAGGATCAAGGGTTTGCAGGAGGGACGGCGATGAGACTTAAGGATGTTGTGGAAGGTCTCCGCTGCCGAATCGTGCAAGGTTCATTGGATAAAGAGATCAACCAAGTCGCCAACGATCATCGACAGGTCATGCCTGGAGATGTATTTGTGGCGATACGCGGATTCACGGTGGACGGACATGAGTACATCCCAAGTGCGATTGAACGCGGGGCAACCGTCATCGTCTCCCAGCAGCCGGTCGAAGCCGATGATTCGGTTACCGTGCTGGAGGTGGAGGACACGCGCAAGGCGCTTGCTCTGATCGCAGCCAATTTCTACGGCCGCCCTACAGAGAAGATGAGCGTCATTGGCGTTACCGGCACGAACGGCAAGACGTCGATCACGTACTTCCTGAAGTCGATATATGATCATGCGGGCCGCTCGATCGGCATCATTGGCACGATCGGCACGCTGATCGGCGGAGAGTTGCGCAAGAACAAGAATACAACGCCAGAGTCGCTCAGCCTGCAACAGATCTTCGCGGAGATGGCCGATGCCGGGATTATGAACTGCGTGATGGAAGTGTCCTCACATGCGCTCAGTCTGGACCGGGTCGCGTACTGCCGCTTCGAGACAGCGATCTTTACGAATCTGACGCCGGACCACCTGGAGCTGCACCGCAGCATGGATGAGTACTATGCGGCGAAGGCGCGCCTGTTCGCGATGGCGGAGAAGCACAACATCATCAATGCCGATGACCCTTACGGTCAGCGATTGATCCAGAAGGCTGCGTCGCACAAGGCTAAGCTGATTACATACGGCATCGACCATCCGGCAGATGTTTACGCGTCACATATCGAATATACGGCTGACGGAACGACTTATACCGTACATACGCCCGCGGGCAGCATGCCGGTCACCGTTCATCTGCCGGGCAAGATCTACGTGTACAACAGCCTTGCGGCGATCGCTGCCGCATATGCGGCGGGCATCAGCCTGGAGGATATTCAGGCGGGGATCGCGGCGGTTCGCGGCATTCGCGGCAGGCTGGAAGTGGTGTACAAGACAGACGATTACAAGGTGGTTGTCGATTTCGCCCATACCGAGGACAGCTTGGAGAAGGCTCTGACGACGCTCAGGCCTTACACCAAAGGCCGCATCATCCTCGTCTTCGGCGTTTACGCCGCTCCAGGCGAACTGGGCCTAAGCAAGAGGCGCGGCATGGGGAAAGTGGCGGCTCAGCTTGCGGATCTGGCGATCATCACTTCGGACAATCCGAAGGAGCAGGACCCGAAGGCGATTATCGCCGATGTGGCGGCGGCGATGGAGGAGGCGGGCGGCCATTACGAGGCGATTGTGGACCGCGCCGAAGCGATTCGCCGTGCGGTCGAGGTCTGCCAGCCGGGCGACTGCATCCTCATCGCCGGCAAGGGGCATGAGACGACGCAGATCATCGGCAAGGAAGAGATTCCGTTCCACGAGGCGGAGATCGTGCGTGAGATGTTCGCCGAGCTCAAGTCCGGCAACAGGCGCACCTGACGGAGCATTAGACAGGCCGTCAGCGGCAGCCTGATCGGGCGGGGTTAACTTCCGGTTACGGGGCGGGTTCCGCAGAAGCAGGGATCAACCTGGTTGCACCTGGAGGCGCGTGAGCTGACTGGTGCATGACCGGATCAGAATGAACAACGAACGAGAGGTTATGGCGATGTGCGGTTTTGTCGGTTTCGCCGATGCGAAGGCTGTAGCTGATCGCATCACAACGATCCAGGAGATGATGAATATGATCGTCCACAGAGGGCCGGACAGCGACGGTTACTTCTCGGACGATCACGTTACGCTGGGCTTCCGAAGGCTGAAGATCATCGATCTGTCGGAAGAAGGAAGCCAGCCGATGTACAACGAAGAAGGCACTTGCGTATTGGTGTTTAACGGAGAAATCTACAACTATCAAGAGTTGCGGGGGGAGTTGATCGCCAAGGGGCATCGCTTCAACAGCAGGACGGACAGCGAAGTGATCCTGCACGGCTACGAGCAATACGGCATCGACATCCTGCAGCGCTTGAGGGGCATGTTTGCATTTGCGATCTGGGACATTCGGGAAGAGACGCTGTTTGTGGCGAGGGATATATTTGGCATCAAACCTCTGTATTATACCCAGCATACGACGGACGGCTCACTGATCTTCGGATCGGAGATCAAGACATTCCTGAAGTCACCGGTTTTCCGTAAGGAACTCAATGAGCAGGCGCTGAAGCCGTATCTGACTTTCCAGTATTCCGTTCTGGATGAGACGTTCTTCAAGGGCGTGTTCAAGCTGCGTCCCGGACACTATATGCTCTATCGCAAAGGCAAGTTGGTCGTAAAGCCTTACCATGAGCATCGTTTCGCGGCTGAGGAAGGCAGTCTCGGGGAATACGTGGACCGCATCCAGCAAACGCTTCGCGAATCGGTCCGCTATCACAGGATCAGCGATGTGAAAGTCGGCTCCTTCCTGTCAGGCGGCATCGATTCGAGCTATATCACAGCGCTGCTCAGACCGGACAAGACGTTCTCCGTCGGCTTCAAGGATCACGAGGGCATCTTTAATGAGACGAATCATGCGAAGAACCTTTCCGACTTGCTCGGCATCGAAAATTATCGTACGATCATTGGAGCAGACGAATGCTTCGAGAAGCTGCCGGAGATTCAATATCATATGGACGAGCCGCAGTCGAACCCTTCGTCGGTGCCGCTGTATTTTCTGGCGAAGCTGGCGAGCGAGCATGTGACGGTGGTGCTATCCGGCGAAGGAGCGGACGAGATCTTCGGCGGTTACGCCTGGTACGACAAGACGCCAGCGATGCGGATGTATGAGAAGGTTCCGTTCGTGCTGCGCAGGCCGATCTCCCGCATCTGCAGCAAGCTGCCGCCGTCCCGCATCACCTCTTTCCTCGTGAAGGGCGGACAGAAGGTCGAAGAGCGGTTCATCGGACAAGCCAAGGTGTTTGAGGAATCGGATGCTTACGAAGTATTGAAGGAGCCATACCGTCAAGGACCGTCCGTGCGCAGCATCACCGATCCGGTCTATGCGAAGGTGAAGGGCGAAGGCGACGTGACGAAGATGCAGTTCGTGGATATGATGCTGTGGCTTCCAGGCGACATTCTGCTGAAGGCGGACAAGATGAGCATGGCTCATTCGCTGGAGCTTCGCGTACCTTTCCTCGACAAGGAAGTGATGGCTTTAGCGAGCAAGCTGCCGGAGCGGTATCGCGTTAACCGCCGCAACACCAAGTACGCCCTGCGCAAAGCGGCTCTGGCGAACCTGCCGGAAGAATGGGCGAACCGGGAGAAGGTTGGCTTCCCCGTGCCGATCCGCTATTGGCTCAGAGAAGAGAAGTATTATACGCTTGTCAGGCAGATGTTTGAGTCGGATATCGCGCAGAAGTTTTTCCATGTACCGCAGTTGATGCGCTATCTGAACGACCATTACGAGGGGCGGCACAATTACGCCCGATATATCTGGACCGTGTATGTTTATCTTGTCTGGTATAAACGATATTTTGTTGACATATAGCCGCTTGTAATTCGGCGCGCCCACTCCGTGCTATACCCGATGACAACCGACGAAAGGAGGAGGCGGATCGTTGAATAAACGAGTGCTTCTCCCAATGCTGATTGCGATAACCGTGGGGATAACCGCTGTGACGGCGTTGTACATCATGCTTGAGAATAAGGAGAAAGAATGGCAGCATGCTGATCTAGACAGGATCGGTCCAGTTGCCGATCATCCTGCAGATGAAGAGCTTCTATCTCTAACGGAGGAAAGGGCAGAGCTGGAATTGACTCCCAAACCGCAGTTCGGAGTGGTGACGATCGCCAGCATGGATGCGGTGACGAGTGAACCGGTGCAAGGCGTGGAATTCGTGATCGAGCTGGCAGAAACCGGCGAACTGCTGGAATTGGTCCGCACCGATGAGGAGGGGCAGGCGAGATCCGAGCCAATCGAATATGGCACGGAGATCATCATCCGTCCGCAAGATGCGCCACTTCCATATGCGATGGAGGAGCAGGAGCAGCAGGTCCTGGTCGAACAGGATCTGCACAAGGCAAGTTTTGCCCTTAATCATCGCAGTCATGTGAAGGACGTGCAGATCGGTGAAGATGGCAGGATCGAGATCACCCATGTGCTCATTGAGATGTCTTCGCTGCTGCAGAAACCAGAGCTTCCAAGCGGATGCGAGATCACATCGCTTACGGCCTTGCTGAATGCGCTTGGCTATGATGTGTCCAAGACGGAGATGGCGGATCAATATCTGCCCAAGGAAGCGTTCTTGTGGAAGGATGGCAAGCTTTACGGAGCCAATCCTTACAAGGCGTATGCCGGCGATCCGCGTCTCGAACGGGGCGGATGGTTCGTCTATGCGCCGCCGATCATTGAGGCTGCAAACCAATACATCGCTGATGTTGGCGGGGTTCATCATGCCACGGACATCAGTGGCAGCAGCCGGGAAGAGATCATGGCTTATCTCATGGAAGGCGTTCCGGTTGTGATGTGGGTGACGCTCAATCTGGAGAAGCCGCGTCTCAATTATGCGTGGTACTTCCATGATACAGGGGAATATTTCAACGCGCCGGTTAATCTGCATGCCGTCGTATTGCATGGTTTCAACGGTGATGAAGTGTATGTGATGGACCCGCTGCGGGGCTTGATCACGCGCAATGCCGATCAATTCTTCCAAAGCTATGTTGATCTGGGCAGCCATGCGGTTGTGGTGACGGAATGATGCAGGCGCACACATTCTGCGATTCGGCGCTTTATCTTGCGGCATATTGTTGGAGCTGAGCGCGTACAATCGCCTTTTATGCAAGCCCCCACAATAGCCGTTCCTAGCACGAAATTAGTTTGATGTTACCAAACCAGGGCTCGCCGCCTTCTTTTTTTGGTTATACATATGGTGGGCGCTTGGTTGTTGCCGGTGCCTTCAGGCACTGGGAATCAGTTGTGATAAGGCGCAAGGCGCAATCTAGATCTGGGAGGTCGAAACGTGGCTTATAAACGCTTGGGTGTTGTCGGGGGCATGGGGCCAAAGGCGACCGCTGTATTCTTCGACAAGGTGATCGAACGGACAGCAGCGAACAGGGATCAGGAACATCTGGATATGATCATCCTTAATCACGCGACTCTGCCGGATCGAACAGAAGTCATCCTGAACAATCGAGATGAGGAATTCCTTCAGGAAATCAAGCGGGATCTTGAATTGTTGGAACGCGCGGGTGTTGGGAACATCGCCATTCCATGCAATACTTCGCATTATTTCTATCATGAGATGCAAGCGATGACCCGCGTTCCGATCATCAATATGGTCGAGGAGACGCTGCTTGAGATACAACGCCAGTTCGGCGCAAACAGCCGGATCGGTATCATGGCGACGAACGGGACGATCCGCAGCGGTGTTTATGACAAAGGATGCACAACGAACGGACTGCAATTGGTCAAGCCGGATGAAGCAATGCAGAAGCGCATCATGGACATCATCTATCAGGTGAAGAGCAAACTGGATGCCGATGTGCGGGAGGTTGAAGAGATCGTCCGCCATTTTGTCCAGGTGCTGGGGTGCGATTGCGTCATCCTCGCTTGCACGGAATTGTCTTGCCTCACACTGGGAGACGAAGCCGCAGCGTACTGCATCGATGCCATGGATGTGCTCGTTCGCCGAGCCATCGAACGTTCAGGCAAGACGGTGCGTGAGGGGCGATAGGCTGGCGGCGGCTTGTGGAGCGATGTTCTGCGAAAAATCGAACACATCAGCCGAGATTTGCGGTGTTTCAAGCGATGTTGTACGAAAAATCATACACGATGGCTGGCTGCGGCGGTCACCGCATGATGTGCGAGATCTCGTACACTCGGCCGCAGGCGGCTGCCGGGGCAGTCATCGGATCATCTCTGCATGTAGATGCCCACGCGATCATATAATCTTCCCAAGAACCGATTGACATGAAGAGGAACATTATGCCAAAATGTACACGTGTACATCACGGCGAAATCAACCACAGCATCAACATAACCACACAGCAACACAGTAACGGATGGGATGAGTATGGCCAAGCGCAAACAGGTAGCGGAGATAGCAGGGGTGTCGGAAGCGACGGTATCGCGCGTGCTCAGCGGTGTCGGTCCAGTGCGGGAGGAGACGCGAAGACGCGTGCTGGAAGCAGCGGCGCAGCTCGGCTACACGCCAAGCGCCATCGCGCGGAGCTTCGTCCTGCAGAGGAGCGAGAATATCGGCGTAATCTTGCCGGTCTTGCCCAAGGTGCATTTGTTCTCGGCGTATTATTATTCCGAGATCTTGTCAGGTATCGGGCATGAAGTGGAACGGCACGGATACAGCATGCTCGTGCAGTTCCGTCATGCAGGTGAAGCGCCTCGGTATGAATCGGCTTTCCAGAAGCGCAAGATCGACGCATGCATCATCCTGGGTGCGAAGAATAACGAGGAAGACCTGCAAGCGCTGGCCAAGCTGCATCAAGGCCGCTATCCGTTCTGCATCGTTGGCGGCCGCACGCCATATCCATACAGTGAAGTTGACGCAGATCATATCAATGGCAGCCGTCTGGCGATCTCCCACCTGCTTGAGAACGGCTCAAGACGTATCGCCTTCGTCAACGGTCCGCTCGTCTACTCCAACAGCGTCGACCGGCTTCAAGGAGTGAAATCAGCGTTGGCGGAATCCGGTCTGGAAGATCAGGCGCTGTATTATGAAGGCAACTACAGCCGCAAGAGCGGATACGAGCTTGCGGAGCAGTTGTATGAAGCGCGGCATCGCTTCGATGCGATCTTCGCCGCCAATGATCGCATGGCGATCGGCCTCATGCAAGGGCTGAAAGAGCGTGGGATGGAGGCAGGGCGCGATTATGCGCTCGTCGGATATGACGATTCCGACACCGCGCGGGTGGCGGATCCTGCGATGACGACGGTGCGTGTTCCGTTCTTCGAGATGGGCCGAATCGCGGCCGAGCGCCTGCTCGATCTCGCGTGTGGTTCTGGAGGCGCTGAACCGTTCAAGGAACTGCTCGATGTGGAGCTTGTGGTGCGCCGTTCATCCGTGCTGAAATAACCGGTTCCCAAGCGGGACCGGGAACACTCACCACAATATTGAAAGCGGCATCATGATCTGCTATCAATCCATCATCTCATATGAGGAGGAGATATGCATGCAAGAAATTCGTGTCGGAATGGTAGGGTACAAATTCATGGGCAAAGCCCACAGCCACGCGTACCGCGATCTGCCGATGTTCTTCCCGAATGTGCCGAAGCCGGCCATGACCGCGATCTGCGGCCGTCATGAACCGTCGGTGCGTGCGGCCGCCGAACAGTTCGGATGGGCGAGTTATACGACGGATTGGCGGGAGCTCGTGCGGCGGGATGACATTGACCTGATCGACATCAACGCGCCAAGTGATGCGCACAAGGAGATCGCGCTCGAAGCGGCTGCAGCGGGCAAGCATCTGTTCTGCGAGAAGCCGCTCGCCCTGTCGCTTGCCGATGCGCGGGAGATGCTGGCTGCGGCCGAACAGGCTGGTGTGAAGCATATGATCGGCTTCAACTACCGATTCGCGCCCGCCGTGCAACTGGCGAAGAAGCTGGTAAGCGAGGGCCGGCTGGGGCGCATCTATCATTTCCGCGCATGGTTCCTTCAGGATTGGCTGACCGATCCGGAATACCCACTCGTCTGGAGATTGACCAAAGAAGTCGCGGGATCAGGCGCGCATGGAGATCTTGGCGCACACCTGATCGATCTCGCGCACTTCCTCTTGGGCGACATGACGGAAGTGGTCGGGATGAGCGATACGTTCGTTAAGCAGAGGCCCCTTCCCGCATCGATGACAGGCCTGAGCGCAACTGGCAGCAGCGACGGTGCGAAGGGCGAGGTGACGGTGGACGACGCGACGCTGTTCCTGGCGAGATTCGAGAACGGCGCGCTGGGCAGCTTCGAGGCGACTCGCTATGCGTCCGGACATCGCTGCACGAACTCATTCGAAATCAACGGCAGCAAAGGCAGTGTCAAATTCGACTTTGAGCGGATGAATGAGTTGCAGGTGTACTTCACCGACGATGCGGCTGATGTTCAAGGATTCCGCCGCGTGCTGGCGACAGACCCGGCTCACGCCTATGCGGATGCGTGGTGGCCGCCTGGACATACGATCGGCTATGAACATACCTTCATCCACGAAGTCGTGGAACTCATGGAAGCGCTTCGAGACGACCGCTTGCCGGTGCCAAGCTTCCACGACGGGGTCAAGTGTCAGGCCGTGCTCGAAGCTGTGGAGCGTTCGATCGCCGAGCGGCGCTGGGTAGCGATATCAGAGCTGTAAGATCGGAACGGGTGAATGGCGAGCCGTTCCCCGCATGGGCAACAGAGGAAGGATAATGCGTTGACTGTACTTGGGAGGAGATTAGATTGAGCAAGAAAGCGTTAATCGTATGGGGCGGTTGGCTCGGCCATCAACCGGAGCAAGTGGCGGGCATATACCGGGAGGTGCTCGAAGGAGAAGGCTTTGAGGTTGAGGTGTCGAATACGCTGGAATCTTTCGCAGACAAGGAGAAGCTGATGGAGCTGGACCTGATCGTGCCGAACTGGACGATGGGCGAGATCCAGAAGCAATATGTCTTCAATATCATGGCCGCGGTCCAGGCGGGCACCGGCATCGCCGGGACGCATGGCGGGATGTGTGACGCATTCCGCTACAATGTGGACTGGCAGTTCATGACCGGCGGCAATTGGGTGGCCCACCCAGGCAATGACGGGGTGCGCTATACCGTCAACATCCGGCACAGCTCGAGCTCGTTGCTGGAGGGGATCGAGGATTTCGAAGTGGTCAGCGAGCAATATTACCTGCACTTCGATCCGGCGGTTGAGGTGCTGGCAACGACGCGCTTCCCGAATCCCGCGGTGAGGGGGCCGCACAGCACAAACTCGCCGGTGGATATGCCGGTCGTTTGGACGAAACGTTGGGGAGCGGGACGTGTGTTCTATTGCTCGCTTGGCCATCAGGCCAATATCATCGAGATGCCTCCGGTGAAGGAGATCATCCGGCGCGGATTCGTCTGGGCGGCTGAAGGCAAGAAGCTGGCGCAGGGGAATGTCGAATTCAGCGGAGTATACACGGGCATGGGAGACAGCCGCTAAGGCAGCGCTAAGGCAAGACGGCATGGCGAGGATCTTGGCCATGGGCTGATGCCAGCAAGAGGATGCGACTGATGAGCGGCAGCATTCAGGATACCACGGAGGCGACATGAGAATGGAGAGTAGCAGGAAAATCAAGGTTGGCATCATCGGCTGCGGGAATATCAGCGGCGTATACATGAAGAATCTGAAATCATTCGAAGAGATCGATCTTACGGCCTGCGCGGATCTGGATGTGGATAGGGCTAAGGCGAAAGCGGCCGAGTATGGCATCGCGAGGGGCTGTACGGTGGAAGAACTGCTCAGCGATGAGGAGATCGAGATTGTCGTGAATCTGACGATACCGGCTGCACATGCCGAAGTCAGCCTTAAGGCGTTGCAGGCTGGCAAGCATGTGTACAGCGAGAAACCGCTGGCGGCCACGCTGGAGGACGGTCAGCGAATCCTCGCCACAGCGGAGGAACGCGGGCTCAAGGTTGGCTGTGCGCCGGATACGTTCCTTGGCGCCGGCATCCAGACGTGCAGGAAGTTGATTCTGGAAGGCGCCATTGGCGAGCCGGTTGCTGCAACGGCCTTCATGATGGCGAGAGGGCATGAGTACTGGCATCCGTCGCCAGAATTCTATTATCAGGCGGGCGGCGGTCCGATGTTCGATATGGGGCCGTATTATCTGACCGCGCTTGTTGCGTTGATCGGGCCGATCCGCGAGATCGCCGGCATGACGAGCATCTCGTTTCCGGAACGGACGATCCACAGCGAGCCGAAGAAGGGGACCAAGATTCAAGTTGAGGTGCCGACCCATATCGCAGGAACGATGCGCTTCGCTGGCGGGGCTGTCGGCACGATCATCACATCCTTCGATATTTCCGGCGGCAGCTCGCTTCCGAACATCGAGATCTATGGATCGCTTGGCACGCTGAGAGTGCCGGACCCGAATAACTTCAGCGGCAACGTGTTGATCCGTCGTGCAGGAAGCCCGGACTGGCATGAGGTTCCGGTGGAACTGCCGTACGCAGATAACAGTCGCGGCCTCGGCGTGTTGGACATGGCCAGGGCGATTCGCTCCGGTAACCGGTTCCGGGCGAGCGGCGAGCTGGCGTACCATGTGCTGGAGGCGATGCACGGCTTCTACATCAGCTCGGATACAGGTTCGGTCTATCGGATGCACAGCAGCGTGGAACCTCCTGCTCTGCTGTAGTTCCAAGCTGTTGCTCCGGTGATGATGCGGGCAGACAAACATCCGCTTCATCAGATGCATAAGGTTGGGAGAGACTCCCAACCTTATTTGTATGCGCTTATTCGTAGGTGCCGATGACCGGCCCTGCGGGAGGCACATATGCATCGGTATGAATGGAAACCGCAGGTGCAAAGTACAGGCTCTCATCAATCCGATGGCCGCTGCCGTGATGGCCGCCGCCATGCCCGCCACCGCCAGGGTATCCGCCTCCATGATGGCCGCCGTAAGGGGAGAATATCCACGGATACAGGAATGGATACAGGTACCAAGGATAAGTGTAGTACGGAGAATAATATCCATACGGATAATATGGGGGATAGGGATAATAGCCTTGCGGGTAGTATTGGGTCGTGTAAGACATGATCGTACACCTCCTTCCGCCGTTCGTTCGATACGATGATTCATCCTATGAATGGCCGGAAGTACGTGATACTTGCCCAATGGAAAATGGGCGTGCAAGAGGTTTACGGATATTCGTGTCGAATCTATAGATCAAGGAATCCAATGATAAGAACTGGGGTGATCGACATCGATACGATGATACTCGATATGGATGCCGGCAGACTGGCGGCAGCGATCCGGCAAGGAACCCTGCGTTCCACGGAAGTGACGGAGACTTATATCCGCCATTTGAAGCGGATGAATGAGAAGGTGAACTGCCTGACCCAGGAACGGTTCGGCGAAGCGATGGAAGAGGCTGCGCGAGCCGATGAACGGGTGCGATCCGGCCATGTCTCGGGTAGGCTGCTTGGCGTGCCTATCACGATCAAGGACTGCTTCCATGTGGCGGGCATGCGTACAACGGCAGGTCTCATTCATCGCCGGGACATCGTCGAACAGGAAGATGCGGAGATCGTCCGGTTGTTGAAAAATGAAGGCGCTATCATCCTGGGCAAGACGAATACGCCCCAGTTATGCTTCTGCCAGGAAACGGACAACAAGCTGCATGGACGGACGAACAATCCGTGGAATCTGGAACGCACAGCAGGGGGATCAAGCGGTGGCGAAGGCGCCTGCATCGCCGCAGGCGGAGCGGCAGTGGGCATCGGCGCGGACATCGGAGGTTCGATCCGCTTCCCGAGCCATTGCAATGGCGTCATCGGGTTCAAATCCGGCAACGGCCAGGTCCCCGACCAAGGCAACTTCCCGGTGTTTGCGATCCCGGAACAGTCGAGAATGCTCGGCATCGGTGCGCTGTCGAAGTCTGTGGCTGACGCCAGATTGATCCATGAGATCATCGCCAGCCATCCGATGGCCAAACAGGATCTGTCGACCTACCGGATCGTGTTTCCGGGGAGCAGGCCCGCTTATCCGCTTGGCCAAGAGACAGCCGATGCGCTGGTCAGGCTGCGACATAGCCTGCAAACCCAGTTCGTTGTTGAGGAAGAGACACCGCCATTCTATGAGGAGTCGGCGCTTATCTGGCAACAGTTGATGTCGATCGATGGAGCCAGACATATCCGCGAGTTGATGTCTGCGGACGGCAAGCTGCATCCGGTCACCGAATATGTGAAGGAGAAATTGACTGGGCGCTCGGATATCCATGCCTATCTGTCTTGGGCGCTGATCGGCGCGGGCATGTTCAAACCTTCTTCCCGCAGGCTCGGTGAGATCAAGGGACTGTTGCGGCAAGGAGACGAGAGGCTGAACGAATACCTCAAGAGATCCATTCTTGTCCTGCCCGTCTACCATTCAGCAGCGCCGAAGCATGGTCAACTGTACAAAGAGATTTTCTCGATCCGCCGCACTTATCTCATATACATGCCTTACATCGCCTATGCGAACGTTTGGGGCTTGCCGTCACTCATCGTACCGGTGGCGGAGGATGCGGACGGCATGCCGATCGGCATTCAGCTCATTACGCTAAACGGCAACGAAGATGCCCTGTTCCAATTGGGGGAGCGAATCGAGCAGCAGTTCAGAGGTTATGTACGTTGTCGCCAATATGATTGACGACAGCATGCTTGTTATCTTCTGCGTTTCCGATTGAAGGCCACGTAGGTCAAGATACCGGCGATGATCATGCAGATGTATCCGATATTTTCCGCTTGCAACTGCGGTACGCCAGCCAACATCGCGATGGTCTGGGTCAAGGTCTTCGCTGTATATGCGATCAGGATGAGCATCAGTGGCCGGAAAAAATTAAATCGCAAACAACATCTCTCCTTTGAATGAATCCTCTGCTGGTACAAGTCTCTTTATTACTGTAACTGATGCCAATAGGAAAAACCAACCCTTTTCCGAAAAAATATACCCGAACCGCCAAAATGACGTTATACTAGATGTACGTTTCTCCGAAAATGGCCCATAGCGATCAGCGTCGTGTTTCATCTCCCGTTTGGGGATGTCTGCATCGGGTTGACTGTATCGATTGTAGGAGTTGAACTTCATGAATCCATGGCTCAAGACGATCGGGTTTATCGTGATCACCGCGCTGCTTACGCGCTTCATCCCTTTCTCGGAATATTTCCGCAACGTCAATACGCTCATTCATGAGATGGCCCATGCCGTGATGACACTGCTGCTGTCAGGCAAGGTCGTCTATATTCACCTGTTCGAGGATCACAGCGGGGTCACTTACTCCAGCCTGCCTGAGGCTTGGCGTGTCATCCCCGTTTCTCTCTTCGGATACATCGGGGCATCGCTGTTCGTCGTGCTGTTGTTCCGATGGTTTGCCCAGGGCAGGCAGCAGCTCGGCCTGGCAGTGCTCACGGTTCTGGCTGCGATCGGCCTTACCGTGTTCATCCGCAACCCTTACGGCATGATCTGGTGTGCCGGTTTCATCGCATTGTGTGCTGTGGCAAGCGTCGTCCGTTGGACGGTCTTGCGCGATCTATTCTATCTGCTGGTCGCCTTCATCTGTCTGGTCGAATCCGTATGGACGCCGATCATGCTGGTCATGATCGCAGTCACATCGCCGGAAGCGGCTGGAGATGCCGCCAATCTCGATATGGCAACCGGCATCCCGGCGATTGCTTGGGCGATCGTTTTCACCCTTGTCTCGCTTTGGTGCGGCAAGATCGCGGTTGGCGCGATGTTCCCGCGCGGGAGGAGGACGAAGGGGCGATACGCGAGCTCTTTCGCAAAATAATCTACACCACGCAAAAGAAGAGCATACTACAGCAAACGCTTTCTTCGCCCGGATCAAGCCTTTTCCGCGAGTTTGCTGTTCATGATCCGCTGGCCAGAAACATCTCGCAAAAAAGTGGAATTGTCTCCACTTTTGCAAGGGTGATTAAATAAGGGTACTAATATAAGCGCAAAAAAGTGTTCATCATGGTTACCTGATCATCCTGCTCTCGTTAAGCGCTTAAATACTGCTGAGGGGTGTCATCATGCTGCGCAAGAAAAAGGGGACATTCTACCGGAAGAGTTTCATCTGGTTCCTGCTCACGGCTACCATTCCCGGGGTCATTACCGGCGCCATCATTTATTGGTACTCAACTGCGCAGATCGAGAAGGATCTGAGCCAGTTGCACCTGAATCAGATGGAACAGAGAGTGAAGAACATCGATGATCAGCTAAGTTATCTGGAGATGGATCTGTCCAACTGGGCGTTCAATTCCCGCTTCGGCTACAAGCTCAAAACCCTTGATTTCATCTATCATTTCCAAGAGACCTGGGATATCACGCAGACGCTCAATGTGATTGCAGGTTCCCATCCGCTCATCAAGGGCGTTGAACTGTACATCGACCGGGAGGAGCCCGTCGTGTTCCGCACTGAATATTACAAGGTGACGGACCCGGAACGGATCGAGGAGTACCGCAGGTTACTCGCGGATAAACGGCTCGTGTATTGGGATCTTATATTAGATGAAGATACGGAATCGGATGACGAAGACGCGATCAGTACGGCTGACGAGATTCGCCTGATTCATAAAGTTCCCGGGATGATCACGTCACGCTTTGGCGTGCTCCTCGTCAGAGTGGACAGCACGAAGCTCGTCAATCTTCTGCAGACGATGACGCCATATAATGAAGGCTTTACCTTCCTGCTGGATGCCGGCGGCAATGTGGTGGCAACGGATTCAAACGATGGCGAGAAGGATATCCACCAAGTGCTCAGGCAGGAGATTCTGCAGTACAAGGCTGGCCATGACGGACAAGTGTCGGGGAATTTCCTGTGGAACTGGAATAACAAGACGTACTCGGTCTCATATGGAAATATGAAGCGCATACAAACCGACTGGACATACGTCTCAGCATCCCCGATAACGGCGATCATCTCGCCGCTGATGACCTTGTCACGCGTCATTATCACCGTCAGCTTGTCCGTATTGCTCTTGGGTCTATTCCTGTCCTGGCTGGCTTCGAACTGGATCTATACGCCTGTCCGCCGCTTGATGAGCAAGATCGAGGATAGTGACATCACGCCGCAGAAGCTGGATGAATTCGAATATTTGGAGCGGCAATGGAGCCATCTGACCAATCAGCAAGTGACGCTGCAAGAGCGATTGAACGAACAATTGCCGAACCTGCGCAACAGCTTCCTGCAGCAGCTCATCCAGGGCCATCTGTATGCTTATACGGAGCAGGACCTTCGGAAGCGGATGGAGCGTTACGGCTGGGATACGGACAGCAATCGGTTCTATATCCTGCGATTCCAACTGGCCGGTTATGATAATCTGAAAGGCCGTTTCGGCCCCGGTGACGAGAGCCTGGTTACGTTCATGGCTTCGAACATCATCGAGGAGATCGCCGCTGCGAGCTTCAGGCAATATGTGGTGCTGAACTTCCACGACCTGTCCGTTGCCATGTTCCTGTCGTCGAAACAGGATGCGCAAGAGGCGGAGAAGATCCGATCATTCGCCGAAGAAGTGTCGCAGAAGATCAATCAATGGCTGAAGCTATACGTCACGATCACCGTGAGCAGGGCGATCGAACAGTTGAAGCAAACGCATGAAGTGTTCATGGAAGCGGAGCGCTTCGCTGGCTACAGGCGGCTGACGAACCAGAGCCAGTTCCTGTTCATCGAAGAGATGCCTGAGGAGACGATGACGAACGAAACCAGTTACCCGTTCGCCCTCGAGCAAGATATCCTGCAGGCGTTGCGCAGCGGCAAGCTGTCGGAGACAGAGCGCTGCATCAGCCAATTCATGAATGAGCTGGCGGCCCGCCAGGATACGGTCATCTACGTGCAGCAGGGCATGCTGCAGCTCCTGGGCAGCATCCTGCATGCGATCATGCAATCCGGCATCAGCACCTTCCGCTTGTTCGAAGGAGAGAACCTGTACGAGCAACTGTCGCAGATCCGCGAACCCGGCAATATGCTGAAATGGATGAAGGAGAAGGTCATCCAACCGTATATCGAAGAGCGGTCGGCAAGGGCAGACAGACAGCTGAAGGAGATCGTGGAGCAGACGATCGATTACATCCACGCGAACTACATGAGAGACATCTCGTTGGATGAATGTGCCGACAGAGTCGGAACGAGCCCTTACACGCTAAGCAGGCTGTTCAAGCAGATCACCGGCGTGAACTTCATCGATTACGTCACCCATGTGCGCATCGAGAAGGCCAAGGAGTTGCTTCAAGATCCGCACAGGAAGATCAACGAAGTGGCCACGGACGTCGGCTACCAGCAGCGGTACTTTAACCGGATCTTCAAGAAACAGGTCGGCGTAACGCCGGGTCAATATCGCGAGATGTACCTGGAGGCAACAAGCGTGAACAAAAATTGAAACATCGCGACAAAAAAGTGGAATAGTACGAAAAGCCTTGATGTATCAAGGCTTTTTTCTTTGCAAAATTGTAGAATTGAAACCGCTCTCATGGCATCGGATACTCGTGATAGAAGTTCGGCGTGATGATGTTGACACTCCCGAACAAAAATAAAACAGAACAGGAGAGAGCGGATGGATACGACAATCAATCATCAAGCGAATATGACAGACCAGAATCCAAAACCTTCCGCAACCATACCGAGGAAAAAATCTTCCATATGGGCCAAGGTGAAAAAGGATTATTGGCTGTACATTCTTTTGTTGCCTGGCCTGGCGTACTTCCTCATCTTCAAGTATCTGCCGATGTGGGGAGTCGTCATCGCCTTCCAGGATTTCAGTCCATTCCTCGGGGTCTTGGAGAGCAAATGGGTAGGATTCAAGCACTTCGTAAATTTCTTTAATAACCCGGACTTTGTACGGCTGTTAAGGAACACGCTGATACTCGGATTCTATGATCTCGTGTTCTTCTTCCCGGCGCCGATCATCGCAGCGCTTCTGCTCAACGAAGTCAGGGTCGGAATCTTCAAGCGGGCCGTACAGACGATGATCTATGTGCCGCACTTCATCTCGATGGTTATCGTCGCAAGTATGACCTATGTCTTCCTGACAACCAACGGCGGTGTGGTCAACGAAATCCTGTATGAGCTCTTTGGCACACGCATCAACTTCCTGTCAGATCCGGCTTGGTTCCGTCCGCTGATCATCCTGCAGATCATGTGGAAAGAGACAGGATGGGGAACGATCATCTTCCTGGCAGCCCTCGCATCGGTGGATGTGGAGCAGTATGAGGCCGCGATCGTCGATGGCGCGAACAGATTCCAGAGGCTGTGGCATATCACGCTTCCGGCGATCAGCAGCACGATCATCATCCTGCTCATCCTGCGTCTGGGCAACTTCCTGGATACCGGTTTCGAACAGATCTTCTTGATGACGAACTCGCTCAACCGTTCCGTCGCCGATGTGTTCGATACGTATGTGTACCAGGTGGGTATCAGGCAAGGGGCATTCAGTTACAGTACGGCTGTCGGCTTGTTCAAATCGGTGGTCGGCATCATCCTCATCTACGGCAGTAACTATTTCGCCAAGAAGTTCGGCCACGAAGGAATCATATAGGGAGGGGAGACAGAATGAACAGCAGCAGATATGATTCGTTCGGAGAACGATTGTTTGACATCTTCAACTACGTGTTCTTGGCTGTGTTCGCGCTGATCACCGTATTGCCGTTCGTATACATCATCGCAGGTTCATTTGCAACGGAGATCGAGCTGATCCAACGGAAGTTTTTCCTGTTCCCTCGAGATCCATCGCTGGCTGCGTATCAATATATCTTCTCTTCTGACACTCTGTTCAGAAGTATCGGCAACTCCGTGCTTATCACGGTATTCGGAACGCTGACCAACCTGGCGTTCACTCTCTCGATGGCCTATTCGCTGTCCCGCAAGGACCTGTGGGGCCGCAACTTCGTGATGAATCTGGTTATCTTCTCGATGTTGTTCAGCGGCGGCATGATCCCTGGCTATCTGGTGGTGAAAGAGCTTGGTCTCTTGAACTCCTATGCAGCGGTCATCCTGCCTGGCGCGATCAGTGCATTTAACCTGATTGTCATCAAGAACTTCTTCCAGAACCTACCTCCAGGATTGGAGGAAGCCGCACGGATAGACGGATGCTCGGACATCGGCGTGTTGTGGCGCATCGTGCTTCCGCTGTCCAAACCGATCATCGCCACGTTTGGTTTGTTCTATGCAGTCGGCCACTGGAACAACTTCTTCTCGGCGATGCTGTACCTGAACGACAGCAAGATGTGGCCGCTGCAAGTCATGCTTCGCGAGATCGTCATGTTGTCACAGGTTGCGGTTGGCGATATGTCCGCATTCGATCCGGAGTTCGTCGAACCACCGGACCAAGCGGTTAAGATGGCCGTTATCGTTGTCGGTACGGTGCCGATCCTGCTTGTGTATCCGTTCCTGCAGAAGCATTTTGCCAAAGGTGTGCTGTTAGGTTCTATCAAGGGGTAGATTTTCACCGCAAGGTGATGATCTAATATATCTATCACATTAAGGGAGGCAAACAAATGAAGGGGAAACGCAGTACCAAAATCGTTGCATTGCTGATCATCGCAATCATGTTGCTGATGGCGGCTTGCTCTGGCGGCGGCTCCAGCAGCAATAACGGCGGATCAACAGGCAACAACAATACTGGTTCGAACACTTCCAATGGATCGGGCTCCGGTTCAGCGTCGGAGGAAAAGCCTGCTCCGATGAAGATCAGCATCATGGTTCCTTCTTTCTCGACTGAACTGCCGGACAAGAACAGCCCGATATGGAAGAAAGTGGAGGAGTACACAAATACAGAACTGGATATCCTCTTTACTCCGAACAGCTCCTATGAAGACAAGCTGAACATTACGCTGGCTTCCGGCGACCTGCCGACGATCATGAACGTGGGCAAGACGCCAAGTGTCATCAGTGCTGCACGCAACGGCGCATTCTGGGATATTACAGATTATCTGGATGACTATCCGAATCTGAAGCAAGCTCACCCGGTTGTTCTGAACAACACGTCCATCGACGGCAGAATCTACGGCGTCTATCGCGCACGTACGCTCGGCCGCATGGGTGTAACGTACAACAAGGTATGGCTGGATAATCTTGGTCTCGAGCCGGCCAAGACGATCGATGAATTCTACAACATTCTCCGCGCATTCACGTATGACGATCCGGACGGCAACGGCAAGAATGACACCTATGGCATCGTAATCACGAAGTACACCGGTCCTTGGGATATCATGCAAATCTGGTTCGGCGCACCGAACAAGTGGGGCGAAAACGAAAACGGAGAGCTGGTACCGGACTTTATGACGGAAGAATACAGAGAAGCGTTGAAGTTCTTCCGCAAGATTTACTCTGAAGGCCTTGTGAACGAAGACTTCGCTGTGATGGACTCAGCCGCATGGAATACGCCGTTCGTCAACGGTCAAGCCGGCGTATTCGTAGACGTCGCCGACAACGCTCGCCGTCTGAACAACTCGATGCAAGATGCTGCACCGAGAGATGAGTCTTACACGATCGTAACGCAAGCGCCTGTAGGCCCGAAAGGCCATCGCGATATGCCGACTTCCGGTTACTCCGGCATGCTGGTGATCTCGAAGTCCAAGGTGAAGACGGAAGAAGAGCTGCGCCGCGTACTCGACTTCCTGGATAAGCTGAACGACGTGGAAATGAAGCTGCTCCTCGGCTACGGTATCGAAGGACGCCACTACGATATGGTAGACGGCTATGTGGTAGCGAAGGAAGAACTCGATCCTGGTCTGAAGCAGGAATTGAACGATATGAACCAATTGCTGATGTTCATCGGCGAACAAGAGCCTGGTTATGCTCCGACTCCGATCAACGCTCAGATCGAACAAGTTCAGAAGGCGAACGAAGCGATCGTCGTCGGCAACCCGGCAGAACCGCTGGTATCGGAAGTCTATTCTCAAGTTGGTCAGCAGCTTGACAACATCATCGGCGACGCACGCATCCAGTACATCGTTGGCCAGATCGACGACACCGGATTCGACGAAGCGATCGAGCTGTGGAAGAAGACGGGCGGCAACGACTACATCAAGGAAATCAACGAGCTGTACAAAGCAGCAAAAGGAAATAAATAAGCAACAAGCCAGACAGTGCAGCGGTAAAACGCTGCACTGTCTATTATATCTGCGGTGAGCAGGCCGCTGCCTGAACTAGCGCGCTGGAAGCTGGCAAGAAGATGGCAAGCAGTTTGCGAAGTTGTACAGGCGGCTGCAGGAAATGGCGAGCAGCCGAAGTCGCGGGCGCCTGCCAGATCATCCAGGAGTGATCCGCTTTCATGGCTGGGCGGCGTTCATGCAGGAGAACAGGATGGAGGGACACCATTGATACAGAAACAACCACAACCGGTTTTACTGGGAAAGATCGATTTGCGACAAGCCGGCGTGCGCAGCAAGATGCTCGTCGGAGACATTAACGGCGATGGTCGGATGGAGCTTGTTATGGTGCAGGCGGATGGCGGGATTGATGACCGTTACGTGCCGCATCAGGTGATATGCTTGACGGCTTATGATCTGGATGGCCGATTGCTGTGGCAGGTTGGCGAGCCGGATGAGCATGCGGGCGGTCCAGGTTCGGATTATCCGGCGCAAATCTATGACATCGATGGCGATGGCTATCATGAAGTGCTGTGCGTGATGGATGACCGATTCCTGATCCTCGATGGCCGCACCGGAGCGGTGAAAGCTTCCCATGCGCTGCCGGATGAACACGCGCATGATTGCATCATCATCTGCAACCTGCGCGGCATGCCCTATGCCCAGGATATCATCTTGAAAGACCGTTATCGCAGGCTGTGGGCGCTCGATCGGGATTTTAACCTGTTGTGGACGTATGAAGGGAACCCGGGGCATTACCCTTGGGCGTATGATTACGATGGCGACGGCCGCGATGAGGTCATGGCCGGTTACGATATGCTGGATCATGACGGGACGAAGATGTGGAGTTGCCGGGATCTGAAGGACCATGCAGATTGCATCTGGGTTGGCGATGTGGACGGCGATCCGGAGGGCAGGCGCGAGATCGTCATCGGCGGCAGTGTGACCGTGATGTACGATGCGGCAGGCGATGAGCTGTGGCGATATGAGGGATCGATCGAATCCCAACACATCGCGTTGGGAAGATTCCGCGATGATCTGCCAGGGCTTCAGATCGCTGGTTTGGACCGAATCGTGCGCGGTGACGGCGAGAATCGACTCAGCGGCAAGGATGGGATCTTCCTGCTCGATTCGCGCGGGCGTGAGGTATGGAAAGAAGACAGGCAAACTTCGGGTTGGCTGACGATTATCGAAACGATACGCGGCTGGGACGAAGGGGAGCTTGATTATATATTGGCTTACCGCAGGGGCGGAGGCGTGATGCCGACGATCTATGACGGGCATCTGAATGTGGTTACGGAGTTTCCGATGGATGGGTATGTCGTCCATGCGGACCTGATCGGCTGCGGGCTGGAGCAGGTGATCATCTACAACGATGCGGAGGCGCGAGTTTACGCGGTTAAACCGCTTGATCTGTCACGAAGCGCTATGGGACGGACGCTGCCCCAGCCGAAGCGGCTGTACAGCTCGACGCTGTATCCTGGCGGGGAGTATTAGGATCTGGGCGCCGTACAGTAGACCTGTAAAGGCGCAGGCAGCGTGGGGGCGGTCGGGGCTTCTTGAGTGCTGACGCAACTGCGCCTCGGGCGTTCGCGGCTGACAGTGCCGCGGGAGAGCGGTGAAGCAGATGAAACGGCGCCCAGGAACTTCCCGGCTGCACCGGTTCATCTTCGAGTTTACTAACGGAACCAGGAGACGTTATTTCGTCATTTCAGCCCGATAGGTTCATGCGAACGGAACGTCGTTCCGCTATTAGCATCAATCACCACGTTATGCAGGCTGTAGCGAATGAATAACGGATTTCAGTTCCGTTAGCACTCGACAAACCGCCTTTTTGGGCCTGATAGCGGATTCACGTTCCGCTACGAGGGGCGGGAAGGCAGAGGACGACCAATCTGATGATCCGGTTAGCGATCCAGAGCCTGTCGAATCGTCCCCACCGGGAATTATACGTTGCTTGGGCAGTAACGAGCCGGTCGAAGAGCTTGAATGCGGGCCGAAGGGCATATATCGCATTGGATATAAAGTTCGTGTAGCAATTTCGGAGAGGAGATGCTGTGGAGATGGCATATTTTCCTGCAGAACAGAGCAGTTATACCGTATACCAGGGCAACATCGAGAAGACGCTGGAGCTGATTGCCAACCGATATATCGGCACTCAGCCGAAGCATCCATGGGTCTATCGCGCAAGCAACCGCGGAGCGTTCAAACGGGGAAGCGACTACCGCTATGAGATGGACATGGTGAGCATATTCCCGGGCATCAAGGACGGCCAATTCGTCTATGCCTGGGCGAAGCTGTGGTCCGATCAGGAGGCGGAGCTCCCGTTCAGCGTCAGTTGCTTCGGGCCGGTAAGGCTGTATGTGAACGGGGTTCTGGCATTCAAATCCAATATTCAGGAGGATGTGTTTCCAGACGACCGGAGCTGGTTCCGACACAAGCTTCAGGAAGGATGGAACCACTTCGTGTTGCAATTTGAGAAGACAGGCACGGGCTGCGGTGCAAGGTTCGGAACCGGATCGATCAAGGGATTTCCGCTGCATGTTATCGTGCCATCGGTGGAGCGCGGCGGCCAGGAAGGTTGGCTGTTCACGCCTCCGCTAGATCAACCGCTCGACATCCTGCCGGGGGAAGGCACCTCCGAAGCGGAGTCGGGCATCACCTGGCTGCCGAAGGCCACTTGGGAAGCGAATTTGTATGCTAAGGGAGTATTCGGGAGGCTGTTCGGCGGGGAGAGAGGCCATGTCGCTTATGCTTGGACGAAGCTGATCAGCCAGCGCGCCGATGGGCTGCCGATCGAACTGTCAGGGGAGCATGCCGGAGCTGTCACCGTATATTTGGATGGAACTGAGGTGTACCGTTCTGGACAATCGACGGGTACATTCCGCATCCCGTTGCAGGCTGCCTATGGAGAACATGATCTCCTCGTGCGGAGCGAGAGGCCGGGAGCCGGCAGCGATGTCTGGGATCTCTCGCTAAGCTTGCCTCAGCAGGGAGTAACGCTTGAGGCACCTGTAGACGTACAGGGCGTGCAGACGAAGTGGCTGTACGTCGGAACGTTCGCGGCAGGAGCTGAGCCTGAGCCAGGTAGCATCTGCCGTACCGACAACCTGTTCCAGTCGGTGGATGGCGGCACCTACTGGCGAGTGGATCAACCGCAAACGGTCGTTCGCCCATTCTCCGAAACGACGCACTTCGGCAGATGGAACTACCCGCTCGGCGTTACGCTCTATGGCCTCCTGCGCACCGGGGTGGAGCTGGGCCGAGAGGATTATGTCGATTACGTGCTTGACCATATCGAGCAGTGTACGGCTTATGAAGCTTATGCGCTGTGGGACAAGGAGCAGTACGGCGGAGCTGGCATCGTTCATCAACTAACGGCGATCGACAGTTTGGACGACTGCGGTTCGTTCGCTGCGACGATGCTGGCGGCGCTGGAATGCCGTGAACTTCGCGGCGCACGGGCTGTGGCGGACCGCATCGCCCGCTATATCAGCGAGGAGCAGTCGCGCCTGGACGACGGCGCACTGTACCGGATCAGCGGCAGCACCAAGTTCATGATCGATACGATGTGGTGCGACGATCTGTACATGAGCACGCCATTCCTCACCCGATACTACGAGCTGACCGGCGATCAACGCTATGTGGATGACGCGGCCAGACAGTTCCTGCTCTATAAGAAATATCTGTACATGCCGGAGCAGAAGATCATGTCGCACGTCTATGATTTCAAATTCAACAAGCCGACGAACATCCCGTGGGGTCGCGGCAACGGCTGGGTATTGTTCTCGCTGACGGAGTTGCTCCGTGTACTGCCGGAGGATCACGCTGACCGGGCGGAGCTTATGCAGTTCTTCCGCGACTTGTGCGAAGGGTATCTGGCGCTGCAAGGAGTAAACGGACTGTGGCATCAGGTGCTGACGATGCCGGAGTCGTACGAGGAATCCTCCTGCACGTCGATGTTCGTGTACGCCTATGCGCGGGGAATCCGCTACGGCTGGTTGACCGATCGTGAACCGTATATCGCTGCGGTAGAGAAGGGGTGGCAGGGGCTGGCTCGCCATGCGATCGACAAGTACGGCAACATCTACGGCGTGTGCAGAGGTTCCGGCTATTCGTTCTCGCCGCTGTACTACAAGGACGACCTGTCCTGGAACCTCAACGATACGCACGGGATCGGCATCGTCATGCTCGCCGGGATCGAAACCTGGCTGATGCGCAAGTCGCTCAACGAACGCGCGGTCTGAACCGCTCAAGCCAGCGTTCCGGCGATCAGGGCATCCGCCATGTAATCGATATGGAGTGTTGGGATGAGACAAACTACGGATGATCATCCCAACCTTTCCATATGCCTCGAACCCATGCGGAGCAGGCTGGAGCACGTGCGGATGGACAGTGGGGAAGAGCGTGGCATTTGATGGGAGGCGGCAGGTTTTTCGCTGAACATGACGAAGGGATAGAATGATCAATGGATTCTCTGACTGGGGGTTTACATGGTGCCAGATTCATTTCGCTTTGACTTTGGTCCTGAGGGGGAGCCGGTGCAGGGCTATATAAAGATCACGGACCAAAGTGTATACAACGCCGAGATCGGTTACGGGTTCGCCAGCACGGAGCAGGTGACGGCTAAGGCTCGTGATGCCGGACAAGGGATCGAGCGCGATTTCTGCATTCCATTCGATTCGGTGTTCCTCGTTGACGTGCCGGATGGATGCTACAGGGTTACGGTGATTGCAGGTGATGCGCTGCTGCCAACGGCGATGACGCTTCGTGCGGCCAGGAGACAGATCGTCTTGTACAACAGGACGACTGTGGCAGGTCAGTTCGTGCGCGAGATGTTCTCCGTGTATGTGCGCGGCGGCCAGCTCCGGCTGGAGTTCTCCGGCAATGCGCCGCGAATCAATGCGCTGGAGATCGTGCCGGTGCCAAGCGCCCTGAAGCTCTTCATCGCAGGCGACTCAACGGCTGCAGATCAGGAGAGTTTCCCGTATGCCGGCTGGGGGCAGATGCTCAGCATGTATCTGAAACACGATGTGGTCGTCGCCAACCATGCCGCTTCCGGACGAAGCTCGCGCAGCTTCATCGACGAAGGCAGGCTGGATGCGATCAAGGCGGAGATTCAGAAGGACGATTACCTGTTTATCCAATTCGGCCACAATGATGAGAAAAATGATCCCGAACGCAATACCGACCCTTACACAACCTATCAGCAATACCTGATGCAATATATAGAGGCGGCGAGAAGCGTTGGCGCTCATCCGGTGCTGCTCACCTCGGTACAGCGCCGGTTCTTCAACGAGGACGGCACGCTGCAAGATACGCACGGCGATTATCTGCCGGCCATGCGTGAGCTGGCAGCGGAACAGGGCGTGCCGCTGATCGATATGGCGGAGAAGACGAAGGCGCTCTATGAAGCGCTCGGCCCGGAACGGTCGAAGTCGCTGTTCGTCATCGGCGAGCGGGGCGAGTTCGTCAGCCATCCGGACGGCGTGGTTGACAACACGCATTACCAGGATTACGGTGCGATCAAGATCGCCGGTCTGGTGGCGGAAGGCATCCGGGAGTTGAATCTGTGGCCGCTGACGATGTATCTGCGTTAAGTTAAGGTATAGAGGAAACGGTCGTGATGTGCTGTTGGCGCATCACGACCGTTTTTTCCCTTTATCGGATCACATCCAAGTTACTTCCTTCACGCGATCTCTGGACTGACGGTCTTCTTCTGCATCTGTTGCTCGACGAACTTGCGATACAGCGGGTGAGTGGCCATCAGCTCTTCATGGGTGCCCTGACCGGTGACGACGCCCTTCTCGAGGAAGATGATGCGGTCAGCGCCGATGACGGTCGACAGCCGGTGGGCGATGATGAGCGTTGTCCGGCCGCGCATCAGGTTGATGAGAGCTTCCTGGACGAGAGCCTCCGACTCGCTGTCGAGGTTGGACGTCGCTTCGTCGAGAAGGAGCAGCTTCGGATCACGAAGCAGCGCCCGGGCGATGGCGATTCGCTGACGCTGCCCGCCTGACAGCTTGACGCCGCGCTCGCCGACTTCGGTATCGTAGCCTTCTGGCAATTGTTCGATGAAGTTTGCGTTGGCCTGACGAACCGCTGTTTCGATCTCAGCCTCGCTCACCGTGCGCGTCAACCCATAGGTCAGGTTGCTGCGAATCGTGCCTGACATCACGGGGCTCTCCTGCAACACATAGCCGATGCCCTCTCTCCACTTCAGCAGCGGGAGTCTGTCGATCGCGTCATGGCCAAGCGCAATGGAGCCATCCGTCGTTTCGTAGAATCGTTCCAGCAAGGAGAAGATCGTCGTCTTGCCCGCGCCGCTCGGACCAACGAAAGCGACGGTCTGTCCAGGCTCGATGGTGAAGTTGAGATTCCGCAACACATACTCGTCGCTCCCATATGAGAAAGAGACATTGCGGAAGCTGAGCGGCTGGTTCCAATTGAGAGAAGCGGGTTGCTCCTCAGCAGGTGACATTGCCTCAGCCTTCGCAGCCTTCACAGCCTGTGCATGAGGCTTTCCGTCAAGCGCTGCTTCAGCATCCTGCGCTCTAACCGTCTCGCCATCGGTCGGCTCTGTCTCGGTATCCAACAGTTCCTGGATGCGTTCGGTGGCGCCCATCGCCTTCTGGAAGGCGGTGAAGAATTGCGCGAGCAGGCTGAATGGCATGACGATCTGGAACATGTAGATGATCACGGCAACGAGCGTGCCGGCGGACAGGTCACCCGCCGCGACGCGCGCTCCGCCGTAGCCGATCAGAACGACCAGCGCAGCCATGATCACCGTCGTGATCAGCGGCGAGACGAGCGACTGGATCTTCGCTTCCCGCATGCCGAGGCGGAACAGGTTCGCGATCTTCTCCTCGCCCTGTCTGCTCTCCAGAGCCTGGGCGTTATGCGACTTGACGAGCCGGATATCGCTCAGCACGCGGCCGAGCCCGGCGCTGAAGGATGCCAGCTCATCCTGTGTCTTCAGCGAGATGCGATAGACGAGCCTGCCAAGCGGCACGAGGATCACAGCAGATACCGGAACCGCGGCCAGCATGATGAGCGTCATCTTCCAATCGATCACGAACAGGATGATCATCGCCCCGATGATCGAGATGATGCCGGATACGGATGTGACGAGGTGATTGGTGACCAGTGTTTTCACCGTGTTCGTATCCTGCGTCACCCGGCTGATCAGCTCGCCGGATTCATGCTTGTCGAAGTAGGGGATGCGCAGCTTCAGCACGTGATTCCACAGGCGCTCCCTGATCTTGCGCACGAAGGTTTCGCCAAGGTAGGTCATCAGATAGAAGGAGAAGCCGCCGGCTGCCGCCTGCAGGATAAAAGCCGCTGTCAGCCAGATCACGACCCTGAGCTCGATGCCGCTGGTTGCGAACTGGTCGATTAAGTCCCGCGTGAAGATCGGCACGATCAGGCCGCCTGCCGCTTCCACCACACTGAGCACGATCGCCAGTATGAAGATCTTCTTCGCGGGTACAGCGCTGCGCATCAGGCTCATAAATTGCTTCCATTGTCCTCCGTTCTCAGGCATCGGTGATCAATCCTTTCTTCTTCATATAGTAATCGCAAGCTTCCTGGACGAATTTTTCCTCTTCCGGGGTGAACGGGGAGGTGACGAATCTGGGCAACTCCTCTGCTTCCAACTGATCAGCGGCCGCGTTCAGCACCTGCCAATGCTCGCCGAAGATCTCCTGCGTCATCGCCAACAGTTCTTCCACCAGTTCCTGAACCTCCTCCGCCTCGGGAGGATAACGGCCGATCACTTGCTTCAGCGAATGGAAGAGCGAGGCCGACCGCTTATTCCATTCGAGTTCCTTCTCCTTGTCGGAGAAGAGGCTCTTGAGATAGTCCATCGTCTGTTCCGGAAAGACCTGAGACAGATATTCCATCTGTTGATTCTCCGATAGGATGCTTTGGATGAGGAACGAGAACACCGACGGATCAAGCGACTCCTCTACCTCCAGGATGGCTGCGGCGTGATCGAGGGCCTTGATGATCTGATCAAGGTGTTGACGCTTCTGTTCGATTGCCTGCTTCTGTGCAAGCAAGGTATCCTTCAGGCTGCCGGTCTGCCGCTCCATCATCTGGCTGATCTCATCCAGAGGGAAACCCAGATATTTCAGCGTGATGATCTGTTGCAGCGGGATCAGATCATCCGCGGTGTAATACCGTCTGCCAGATTCGCTCACATAACTCGGCTTGAGCATGCCTTTCTCTTCGTAGAATCGCAGCGTGCGTTGGCTGACGCCGGACAGTTTCGAGAACTGCCCGATTGTCATTGCGTTCTCCATCTCCATCACCTCTGGCACCATTGTAAAACTTGACGTAACGTCAGAATCAACCCTATTTGATAAAAAAAATAAAAAATCGCAGAACCATGTCACTTCATCAAAAAAAAGAATAGGAAGCTGCCACAAAGGACGAATAGTTGCGTCCCATCATCATATATTGGTATATACGTCCCTGTATATACACCTGTTTTTGAGGATTGTCATATTCAAAAAAGGATTTTAGTGGTATACTTTTAGACGATATTCATAATCTTATAAGTTTTCATAAAATTCAGTTTCACAGGGAGGGAGAAGAGCTGTGCCTACACTTCCTAGAGTTAACGAACTTGGATTTTTTGAAATTCGTCTGGAATCGATCGGCGGGCTGGGGGCCAACCTTGCTGGTAAGATGTTGGCCGAAGCTGGAGTTATTGGAAGCGGTTTCAATGGCGTAAGCTTCTCGTCATACGGTTCAGAGAAGAAAGGATCGCCTGTCAAGGCGCATATCCGTTTCTGCGACACGAATATGAATATCCGTGATACAACACCTGTAGAGCGGCCGCATGTAGTGGGGATCTTTCATGAGAATCTGTCGCGTACCGTCAACGTCATCAGCGGCATCTATGAGGATAGCATCGTGCTCGTCAACTCAGCCAAAACTCCGGAGCAGTTGAAGGAGAAGCTGAAACTGCTGGGCGGGACGATTGCCGTTGTGGATGCTACGGGGATCGCGCTTGAAGAGAAAAACAGGGTGAACATGGCGATGCTTGGAGCTCTGTTCCGGTTGTGCGATTTCCTCGATCCGGAGCATATGAAGGGCATCATCCGCAAGTCACTGGAGAAGAAATATCCGCAGGCCGTTGATCCGGCGCTTAGAACCTTCGAACGCGGTTATCAGGAGGTCTCTTTCCAGACCTTCAAGTTGCCGGAAGGGGCAGAGATGCCGAAGCCGCAGCGCTGGGACATCCCGATGCTGGGATACGAGACGCAGCCGCTGGGCGGGATGATCACCAATCCTGGCAACAGCGTGCTGAAGGATCTGAGCATCTCCAGGCAAGGGATGATGCCGCATTTCATCGAGGAGAAATGCATCCATTGCGCGCAGTGCGATACGGCCTGTCCAGACTTCTGCTTCGTCTGGGAGGAGAAGCCCGATCCGAAAGGGCGCTTGCAGATGTTCCTCCAGGGAATCGACTACCAATATTGCAAAGGCTGCCTGAAGTGCGTAACCGCCTGCCCGACCGAGGCGCTCGTTGCGGCGCGGGAGACGGACGGGTACGGAGAAGAGCATCGCGTTCCGCATCGTTTCGCATGGGCGCAGTAAGAGCATGCGATTGTCTCCTGCCCGGCTGCATAAGCAGGTGTACGGCATCGATAGGAATGGGCGCGGCAAGGACGAGGTAGCAGAACCTGCTCGGAAACATTGGTTGGAATCATTCATATGCATTGGCAAGATTTCAATTTGTGAGAGGTGAATGCAGATGGCTATCGAAATGCAAAAGGAGTTAAAAAGCGGTACCGTAGAGCAGCGTATCGTCTATGAATCCGGCAACGAGATGGCTGCCTATGCAGCGCACCAGATCAACTACCACATCATGGGTTACTTCCCGATCTCCCCGTCAACCGAGGTTGCGCAATTCCTCGACTTGATGAAGGCGAACGGGCAGCATGACATTAAGCTCATTCCTGCTGACGGCGAGCACGGCTCAGCAGGTATATGTTACGGGGCATCCGCGGCAGGAGGCCGGGTATTCAACGCAACCAGCTCGAACGGCTATCTCTATATGCTGGAACAGATGCCGGTGCAATCGGGGACGCGCTTCCCGATGGTGCTTAACCTGGTCTGCCGTTCTGTCTCCGGCCCGTTGGATATCCACGGCGACCATTCGGACCTGTACTTCGCGCTGAATACCGGATGGCCGATCCTCCTGTGCCGTGACCCGCAGGCGGTCTATGACATGAACATCATGGCGCTTAAGCTCGCCGAAGATCCGGAAGTCCGCCTGCCGGTGATCGTCGCCTCCGACGGCTACTTCACTTCGCACCAGAAGAGAAGGGTGCAGACCTTCGCCCACCGCGAGGATGTGCTGAAGTTCGTTGGCGAGCATCCGCCCGAAGGTTTCCTGCATGTGCTGGACCGCAACAACCCGATCACCGTTGGTCCATATATGAACGAGCCGGATTATATCAATAACTGCTATCAGCAATCGATGGCGATGTACAAAGCCGGCGAAGTGTACGACCGCATCCGCAAGGAATACGCGGTACTCACCGGCCGGGACTACCCGATCCTCGACCTGTATCGCATGGAGGATGCGGAAGTCGCCGTCTTCCTCTTGAACTCCGCGTCCGAGATCATCAAGGACGTTGTTGACCAGTTGCGCGCGAAGGGCATTAAGGCGGGCTCCATCTCGCCGAACATGATCCGTCCGTTCCCGCAGAAGCAGATCGCGGAGGCGCTGCGCAATGTCAAGGCGCTGACGATCGGCGACCGCGCCGATTCCTACGGCGGACATGGCGGCAACATGACGAACGAGGTGAAGGCCGCGCTGTTCACCCACGGCGTCAAGGACATCCATGTCATCAGCCGCATCTACGGCCTCGGGGGCAAAGACTTCTACGCCGAGGATGCGCATCATTTCTTCCAGCTCGCGATCGACGCGATGGAGAAGGGGTATGTGGAGAAGCCGTTCGACTATTACGGCCATACGCCTGGCGATCCGGACAAGGCGCCGAAGCGCGTGCTGGAACCGATGAAGTATGAGGATCTGAAGACCGGGCTGATCCGCGTCGAGAAGGACGAGGAGTCTGGCGAGCTGAAGGTTCGCGTTCCTCCGCTCCGCCAGTTGATGAAGAAGCCGAAACGTCTCGCACCGGGGCACGGCGCTTGTCCGGGCTGCGGCATCTTCTCCGGCCTCGAGCTGTTCTTCAAGGGCATCGAGGGAGATATCGTGGCGCTGTATCAGACGGGCTGCGCGATGGTGGTTACGACCGGCTTCCCGTATTCGTCGCATAAGGCAACATATATTCACAATCTGTTCCAGAACGGGGCGGCCACCCTGTCCGGTGTCGTCGAGATGTTCTGGGAGCGCAAACGCCGCGGCGAACTCGACAAGTACGGCCTGAAGGACGATTTCACCTTCGTCATGATCACCGGCGACGGCGGCATGGACATCGGCATGGGGCCGGCGATTGGCGCTGCGCTTCGCAACCATAAGATGATCATCCTCGAATATGACAATGAAGGATACATGAACACAGGTGCTCAACTGTCTTATTCAACGCCGATCGGTCACCGGACATCCACCTCGAACGTCGGCAAGTTCCAAGGTGGCAAGCTGTTCCACCACAAGGATACGCCGCAGATCATGGCCGCGACGAACATTCCGTATGTGTTCACCGGCTCGGAATCGATGCCGCAGGACCTGTTGAAGAAAGCGGCCAAGGCCCAATATTATGCTCAGAACGAAGGGCTTGTCTACGGCAAGATCCTGATCACCTGCCCGCTCAACTGGCTGTCCGATGAGAAGATGGGCCAGACGCTTATCGACTATGCGGTGAACTCCTGCTTCTTCCCGCTGTATGAGGTCGAGCACGGCAAGACCAAGATCACGTATAATCCGGAGGAGAAGGGCAAGCGCATCCCGGTGTCCGAATGGCTGAAGAATATGGGTAAGACTAGACACCTGACCCGTCCGGAATATGCCGATGCACTGCGCGCCTTTGAGGATGAAGTCGAACGCAGATGGCAGCGGCTGAAGGCGAAGCACGAGAATCCTTATCTGTAACAGGAGAGTATGCATGACAACGATGCGACAAGGCAATATCCAAGCCGGCGGCGAGAAGCCCGCCGGCTCGCCTGCTCCAGAGGCGGTGCGTGAGCTGATCGTGTTGGAACAGGCCGAAGACCTTGCTGAATACGGGAGGCGGCTGACGGAGCAGGGATTTGCGACTGTGCGACGATTCTTCGAGGAGATACGCGAGTATCTGCGGACCTACATGGATGAGGAAGCGGATGTGGCAGAAGCCGTTGTGCAGCGGGCGCAGACCGCGCTGCCGTCGCCTGGCAGCATCAGCCCTTCCTGGCAGAACATCTGGCAGGAGTTTCGGGGCATCGTCCGCTACAAGCAGGAGGTGCTGGCCCGCATCCCGCCTGAGCTGCGTACCGGCGAATGGCAGGTGCTGCTCGACAATCCCTATTCGCACCAGCATGTCGCCGTATATCCGGGGTTGACGTTTCAGGAAGCCGCCTATATGTATGCATACTTCCGTACAGACCTGGAACCGAATGAATACATCAGGCTGCAGAAGGTGGAGACGGTGATCGTCAACACCGGTGCAGACGGATAAGCGGGGATCTGGCATGGCAGAGGTTAGATGTTCCGCATCAGAGAGCAATCGCATATCAGTTTGTCAGTCACTAAGCGGATCGCCCGGTGTATCGGGCGGTCCGCTTTATGGTTAGTGATGGGTCATTGTGTCAGCGTCCTCGTTGCCTATGGTGTTAGGCACATAACCAAGGCAGGCCGCATATCGTGATCTGTGGGCACTTGCGCTTCATATTTACCAATCCTCATATCTGAAGAGAGCCGATACGAAAAGGATAAACTGACATATTTATCAAAACGGATAAAAGTCTGCTTGTTCGTTCGAAATGCAGAAAGGCGTAAAGTGAATTCCCCTCTTGTCCTGCACATCTTTCCCTCATATTGACAAAATCTCCAAATCATATTGACAGTCATATGGGCGGATGATAATATTCCAACAAATCCTATGAACATTGTATGAATAAGTTGACCGGACAACCGGAAACTTGACCCGTGCGGCGACCTGCCGCGAACCAACAATCAAGAAAAAATAGGCGTATATAAGAGAGGGGAACTTATCCATGAAAAAGGCATTGATGTTATCCTTTATACTTGTCTTGATGGTAAGTCTGGCCGCTTGCGGCGGAGGCAGCGGCAACGGGGGCGGATCGAACACAGACACGAAGACAACGGCCGGCTCCCAGGGATCGAGCGGCAACTCTGGAAACCAGACCCAACAAGAGAAACAAGAGGAGAAACCGGCTGTTGAACTGCTGAATGTTTCCTATGACCCGACGAGAGAGTTGTATGCGGAATTTAATGAAGCATTCACGAAGTATTGGAAGGAAACACAGAATCAGGTTGTCACGGTCAACCAATCTCACGGCGGCTCCGGCAGCCAAGGACGATCGGTTATCGACGGCATCCAGGCTGATGTCGTTACGCTGGCTCTCGCTTATGATATCGACGCGATCGCCGATGCCGGCCTGATCGCAGCCGACTGGCAGAGCAGGCTGAAGGACAACAGCTCGCCTTACTACTCCACGATCGTCTTCCTGGTGCGTAAGGGCAATCCGAAGAACATCCAGGACTGGGACGATCTGATCCAGGAAGGCATCAGCGTCATCACGCCGAACCCGAAGACATCGGGCGGTGCTCGTTGGAACTATCTCGCCGCATGGGCCTACGCTAAGAAGAAAAACAACAACAGCGACGATGCGGCCAAGGAATTTGTCGAGGCTCTCTATAAGAACGTTCCGGTGCTGGACAGCGGCGCGCGCGGTTCGACCAATACGTTCGTGGAACGCGGCATCGGCGACGTGCTGCTCGCATGGGAGAACGAAGCGTTCCTGGCGCTGAAGGAGTACGGCGAAGACAAGTTTGAGATCGTAGTTCCATCGCTCAGTATCCTGGCTGAACCGCCAGTGACGGTCGTCGATAAAGTCGTTGATAAGCGGGGGACGAGAGAGATTGCCACGGCTTATCTGGAATACCTGTATTCCGAAGAAGGGCAAGAGATCGCCGCGAAGAACTTCTATCGTCCGCGCCTCGAGTCGGTCGCTGAGAAGTACAAGGAGCAATTCCCTGCCATCGAACTGATCACGATCGAAGAGTTCGGCGGCTGGCGTGAAGCGCAGCAAACGCATTTCGCAGACGGCGGCACATTCGACGAGATCTATATTCAATAAACCATGAAGGTCCTTATCATGAAGATCCTTATACAGAGAGAGAACGAGACTATACTGGTGACAGGAGTGACCTGAACCAATGTCCATCCTTAGACGCAAACGTTCCGTCTTGCCCGGATTCGGCATAACGATGGGCTATACGATCCTGTATCTGAGCCTGATCGTCCTCATCCCGCTCGCTGGTATCGTCGTGAAGACGACCCAGCAGAGCTGGGAGACCTTCTGGCAGACGGTGTCAAGTCCCAGAGTGTTCGCCTCGATCGAGGTGAGCCTCACGACTTCTTTCGCAGCCGCGATCATCAATGCGGTGTTTGGCACGATCGTAGCCTGGGTGCTGGTACGCTACAACTTCCCTGGCAAGCGGCTCATCGACGGGCTTATCGACTTGCCCTTCGCGTTGCCCACTGCGGTGGCGGGCATCTCGCTGACGACGATCTATGCGCAGAACGGCGTGCTCGGCAGCTTCTTCGCCCAACTCGGCATCCAGACGGCCTATTCGCGGATCGGCATCACGATCGCGCTCATTTTCATCGGCTTGCCCTTCATCGTGCGTACGATTCAACCGGTGCTGCAGGATCTGGAGCGTGATGTCGAGGAAGCGGCCGCTTCGCTCGGCGCTTCCAGGCTGCGCACGTTCCGCCGGATCATCTTCCCGGCGATCCTGCCCGCCCTGCTGACCGGGTTCGCCCTGGCGTTCGCCCGGGGCATCGGCGAGTACGGATCAGTCGTCTTCATCGCCGGCAATATGCCGATGAAGACGGAGATCGCACCGCTCCTAATCCGCACGAAGCTGGAGCAATACGACTACGTTGGCGCCACCACGATCGCCTTCATCATGTTGATCATCTCATTCGTTCTGCTGCTGGTTATCAATGTGTTGCAATGGCAGGCCAGCCGCCGAACGGTTCAACAATAGAAGGGGGGAGAAGAGATGGCTGGCGCAACTCCATCGACACTCGTACGTTCCAGCAAGACTGCAGTAGCATCGGCAGGGCTGCAGGAGTCGAGGCTCGTACGTCTCATCCTCATCACGGTGGCGCTTCTGTTTATCTTCGTGGTGTTGATTCTGCCGCTGATCACCGTATTCGAGCAGGCATTCCGTAAGGGCTTGGATGTTTGTATCGCTGCTATTACCGATCCGGATGCGCTTGCGGCGATCCGCCTCACGCTCATCACCGCGTTGATCGCGGTTCCGCTCAACACGATCTTCGGTGTGGCGGCGGCATGGGCGATCAGCAAGTTTCGCTTTCGCGGCAAGCAGGTGCTGGTAACGCTTATTGATTTACCGTTTGCGATCTCACCGGTGATATCGGGGCTTATCTTCGTCCTGTTGTTTGGCAATCAGGGATTTTTCGGACCATTCTTTATCGAGCGCGACATGCCAATCATCTTCGCTGTCCCGGGTATCGTGCTGGCCACGATCTTCGTGACCTTCCCGTTCGTCGCCCGTGAACTGATCCCGGTCATGCAGGCTCAGGGGAATCAAGAGGAAGAAGCAGCGGTCAGTCTCGGCGCGAATGGATGGACGATCTTCCGCCGCATCACCTTGCCGAATATCAAATGGGGACTCATGTACGGCATCATCCTCTGCAACGCCCGAGCCATGGGGGAATTCGGCGCCGTATCGGTGGTTTCCGGCCATATACGCGGCAAGACCAATACGATTCCGCTGCATGTGGAGATCCTGTACAACGAATATCAGTTTGCCGCTGCATTCGCGGTGGCTTCGCTGCTGGTGCTGTTGGCGCTGGTGACGCTGGTGGTCAAGGGCTATGCGGAGCGCAAAGCTGAGCAGGCAAGACTGGATATCGAACCACAAGGAGGGAATTAGTGATGTATATCGAGGTCAAGGATCTGGTTAAGACGTTTGGCGGCCATGTGGCCTCCGACCGGATCAGCTTCGGCATCCGCAAGGGCAGCCTCGTCGGCCTGCTCGGCCCGAGCGGCGGCGGCAAGACGACGATCCTGCGCATGTTGGCCGGTCTGGAGACGCCGGATTCGGGCGAGATCTATATCGACGGCAAGCTGGTGAACGATGTGCCTCCGCAGAAGAGAGGCATCGGCTTCGTCTTTCAGAACTACGCGCTGTTCCGCCATATGACGGTATTCGATAACATCGCCTTCGGCCTGACGGTGCAGAAGCGGAAGAAGAAGGAGATCCGGGAGCGGGTGTCGGAGCTTCTGGAACTGACCGGATTGACGGGGCTGGAGAGAAGATACCCGAACCAACTGTCCGGCGGACAGCGGCAACGGGTCGCATTCGCCAGAGCGCTGGCACCGGAACCGCAACTGCTCTTGCTCGACGAGCCGTTCGCAGCGATCGACGCCAAGGTGCGCAAGGAGCTGCGCGCTTGGCTCCGCTCAACGATCGAGCGCATCGGGATCACGACCTTGTTCGTCACCCATGACCAGGAAGAAGCGGTGGAGGTGGCGGACGAGATCATGATCGTGAGCGGCGGCCGCATCGAACAACATGGTACGCCTTATGACATCTACAAGAATCCGCAGACGCCGTTCGTCGCCGGCTTCATCGGAGAATCCCAGTTGCTGGATGATCCGGGCAGCTTGACCGGATTCGAGGATGTGAAGCCTGGTTCCAAAGCGATCATCCGTCCGGAATTTACGGAGGTCGGAACCTTGGCTGAAGTGTCGGCGCCTTATGCCGCGCAGACCGGAACGGTACAAAGTGTGATGTTCCGTGGCAGCAGTTGGCAGGTCGAGGTCAGAACGGGCAATCATACGATCTACGCCTACCGTTCGCTGGAGCAGAAGCAACTGAAGCCTGGTGATGACGTATGGGTGTTGATCCATCGCCTGTATCTGTTTAATGACGGGGAATCCTACGTCATCGAAAATGCCAAGAAATCCACTGCCGCTGCGGCGAAGGTTACCCAATCCGCCGCGCTGTGACGCAACAGGGTACACCGCTGCTATGTTTCGCTGGCTAGGGGCGTGCGGCAGCCGCAAGGTACAGACAATCTCTTAGCAGGTACCTTTCATATTAGGAGGATGAAGATGATCGCCAAACGTTCCTTAGGAAAAATAACGCCATTGGAGGGAAGCAGGATGGGCAATGCAGTTCATATCGATGAGATTTGGACAGAGCGCATCTTGGACAGCATCAGAGGCCTGGAGTATGGTACTGTACAAATCATCGTGCACGATGGCAGGATCGTTCAGATCGAGCGAACAGAGCGCAAACGCTTCGAATCATCGCTGGCGAAGAAGAGAGAAGCGGATCGATCGCTGTAGCAATTCTTCGTTTCGCTTGCAGCATATTATAGAGATGCAATAGAGTCAACCAGCCGAGGCTATATGCCGAAGGCTGGTTGTTTGTTTATCGAGAGAAATAAATTATCGCCAGAGTGAACATCGCTTAGGCATACTTCCTGCTATTAGAGACACCGAGTTGCAAGTGTGAAACGACGAGCAAAAAAATAACAGGAACATATATTCGCTGACAACTTGTCGTCGCAATGACCAGGTAAAATAAAAAATGATCGCGGTCTCATGCATGAGGCTGCGACCTGACAAGCGATTCCACCCGTTCAGATAAAAGGCATGATTGACAATAAGATAATCTTTAGATCCCATGTGTTCAGATAAGAACATGATTCATTATCGCACAAAAAAAACTATATTGACAATAAACATGTAGCACTATACCATAATAGGTAAAATGTAACATAAAACCAATTATTTATTATCAATAATGAATAAGGAGGTGATGTTATGAATCTAAGCGTCGAGTTCCATACAGATAAACTTCCTGTCGCTTATCGCTTATGTATCGTCTCAATTATCAAACATTGTCTGCGTACAGGAGATGAACAGGCCTATCTGAGATATTATGACGGCAACAAGCCGAAGCCGTTTGTCTTCTCGGTGTATCTGAACCAATTCCGGTATGCTGGCGATGAGATTCTGCTTAGCGGTTTTACGTTAAATCTGTCATCCTCAGACTATGAATTCCTGATCCCATTCCTGAACGGCCTTCAGCAGATCCATCGTTTCCAGTACAAGGATTATCAGTTTGCCAGAGGGCTGGTCCGTTATGGCCGTGAACAGACTTTTCAGTCATCAAGTATCGTCGTGAGGACTAGAAGTCCGCTGCTGGTGGAAGATGCGAATGGCAAGCCGCTCGCACCATCCGATCCAAACTTCAGTGAGGAGTTCCATGCGATCGCTTCCAGGATGTCACAGACCCTCAGGGGAAAGCCATTAAGCAAGAAGGTGCGCATCGATCCCGTATCGTACCGGAAAGTGGTGATCAAAGAAAGGAACCAGCCATTCGAGCAGGCATATGAAACCGGCAAGGTTCAATCCCCTTATCTCTACTTTACCGCTTATCATGGAATCTTCGTTCTGAATGGCCATCCTGCCGATCTGAAGTGGCTATTGAATACTGGAGGCGGTCTGAGGAATGGACAAGGCTTCGGACATTTGGCATTAGAGAAAGAGGTGATCTTTGGAGATGCAGTTAAAACTGCATATTGACGATTATCTGACAGCCATTGGGGGAGTCGCGCTTATGAGATTGCAGGACTGGGCTGTGACCAACCTAGTTGAATGGCGCGATCTCCGATTGGAAGAGCGGCCTATTCGCTTGAAGGCTGATCATGTCGAGGTGGATTCATCTGTATTGGACCATCTGCCTTGTTGGTATTTCCGCTATCTGATGGACAAGTACTCAGCCAAACGCAGGGAACAAGAGCGGATGAGGTCTCTCCTCGCATCAGGTTACCAATCCTCACGGGACAAGCTGTCCCGACTGAAAGACTCCATCAACATTAACTTCACGAAATTGTCCAAATACTTTCCCGATTCACCTAAGATCACAACTATGAAGCAATTGCTAGATGAAATTAAATCGATACAGACAGATGAGACAGATGAGAAGATGGAGTCGATTGCCGAACGATATCTGGACTTGTTATCGGATGAACAGTTTGAAGAGCGTCTGACGTTGAACGTACTTCGCTCTTTTCTGCACAACACTTTCTTCGGTCAGACGAGCATGCTGCAGAAGACGCTAAGCAATGCGAATCTGCAGGAACATATAGAGCGCATGCAGAGGGATTTTGTCGAGCCAGTCAAGCTAGACGTGGCAATTCGCCATTGGCTGGAAACCTGGCCGGAACCAACCGCGGACAGTCAGAAAGCATTGGTTGATCTGTTGAGGAGTTCAAATCGCAACCCATACAAACGTTGGAGTAATGAGATCAGGAAACTGAAGCCGGAAGAGATTCATGCCTACATGAATACCAAGCTGCGTTGCAGCTTCGAGGAGGAGTGGTTGGCGACCATTCACTTCGAAGAGATGACTTTCGCCCCCCTGGGAATCAGTGGAGCGCTTGTGAACTTCAACTGGGAACATGTCCACCACCAGATGCCGATATCTAACTGGATTCGGTTACTGTTGTTCATGGCTCCTGCGGGCCTGACTAGCTTCACTCGTTACAAGCAGATGCCGTTTACTAGCTTCAATAAGGACGAGTTTGAAACCTTCTACTGTTTCGTATATCGGGACGGTACGCCTGATATGATCTACGGAGATAACGAAGCCCTGGACGATATGGAGCATAACGAATCCTTTGAACGCTTGATTCCGAAGCTGATCGAACGAGAGACTTTCAAAGCGAAAAGGAAGCTTCAGCCCAACATTCAGATCCTAGAGTTCCAGTCGGATATCTCCAAGAAGAAGACCGTTCTGTATGACTATCATGTGCCTCGCCATGTATTGATTTACTTCAGCAGCGGCAAGAGCAACTTGAGCAATATGCATAGGCCGATCCGGGAAGCATTTCTGAAATTGATCCTGGAGAGCATCGACCCCATATCCGTCATCTGGAACTACATGCAATCAGTCATACAAGGCAAAGGTTCATCTTACAGCGCTTATCTGGCCATTAGAGAGCGCTGGATCATCGAACAATTGAAGAAGGAGGGATTAAGAGAGATGGACGCAGCATTGCAGAGAAAAGCGGGATACATCTACTACATCTCCCAGGAAGGCGCGAAGATTCGCGAAGGATTGGAACGAAGAGCTGACAAGCAATCCGAAAGCACCGATTACGTCTCCAGCGGAAGAAAGAAGGCAGCGGGGATCGCTTATCGATTGTTAAATGCGGCTCGTTCCGGAGACAAACAACTATTTCTGGATACGACGATCAGGCTATATCTATCAGTTGGTGAAGATGTACCGATCTCGCTGCTGAATGTTCTTCATGAAGATAAGGTGGATTTTGCGACCTGGTCAGGTGCCTTTATCACGGGCTTGCTGGGCGGTGACCAGAAGGAATCGGCGGATGAACAGGCAGAAAATTCGGAAAATGTGTAAATCAATAGGAGGTTGATTGATCATGGGGAAGACATTAACGCTGTCAGTCATTTTTCAGGCGGGCTCGTTGAACTTCGGTGAAGGGACTGCCAATATCTCCGAACTGAAGAAGTTTCATCGCGGCAATGGCGAGGTGTATACGTTCGCTTCCCGGCAGAGCATCCGATATGACATCGTGCGACTCGGCAATGAATTGTTCGGCTGGAATCTGGATACGGTGGACAAGAGCAAAGGCGTGGTTCAATTCAAGGAAGGTGTCACGATCGCGGATTCGGTCGAGATGGACCTCTTCGGCTATCTGAAGACTGGCAGCAAGTCCAGGAAACGCCCTGCCGTTGCTCGCCTGAGTCATGCACTGGCATTGGAACCTTATAAGGGAGACATGGAATTTCTCAACAACATGGGACTGGCGGAGCGTGTTGGGGAAACCCCTAACCTGGCAAATATCGAGCAGCATCTCAGCCATTATGCGTATCATCTCAGCGTTGATCTGGATCGGGTAGGGGTGGATGAAGAGGTCGTGCTGCCGGTAGAAGAACGAGTAAAGCGGGTCCAGCAGTTGCTGGACATCATCAAGGTATTAAACCGCGATATTCGCGGGAGAAGGGAGAATCTCGCACCTCTGTTTGCGATTGGCGGGGTCTATCCCTTCTCGAACCCGCTGTTCATGGGACGCGTAAGTTTGCTCGGCAGTGCGAGCCGATGGAGCATTAACATCGATCCTCTCCAGGAAGCTTTGCAGACAAGCTGGAATGGGACAAGCAGTCAGGAACTGACACACATCGGACTGGTCAGCGGTTGGCTGGACAATGAATCGGAAATCCGCGACAGATGCGGAACGGTACATTCCATCGAGCAATTCTTCAATCTGATCAATCAGGATGTAGAAGCGGCATTTGGAGCGTGATCCGATGAAGGTCTTGAGGTTGCGATTGTTCCAGGAAACGGCTTGTTACAAGAAGCCTGCTGCATTCAAGGTAGGTGAGACTTATCCATTGCCGCCTTACTCTACGGTTAAGGGGATGATCCATCATGCTTTGCAGGCTGATGAATATATTCCAATGGCAATCAGCATACAGGGGAAGTACGAAAGCAAGCTGGTGGATTATCAGAAGCACTATTTTGTCAAGTCTCAGCAGCATGGCGAATTTCCGCTTGTTCTCGACGGGCTTGCTCTGAACTATGATTTCCTCGATATGACAACGATGCCGATCTATATGCATATGCTGCTGAATGTGGAATTGGTCGTTCATCTTCGTGCGGAAGGGGATACTCTGGCAAGAATCCATGATGTGTTCCACAACCAAAACCCGCCGCTCAGTTTGGGAAGATGGGAGGACCTTGTACGAATCGATGAATGCAGCTATGCAGACTGTCAACCGGTCGCTGATGATCAGGAGACGTTACTTCCGATCTATATCCCGACAGCCAAAGCTGATGATGTGAGCGGAGTGCCGTATCGACTGAACTGGAAGTATGAGATCAGAGAAGGCGTAAGACAGTGGGAACGTATTAAGGTCAGATATGTTCCAATAGGCGAATGGATTGGTCATCTGGATCTGATGGTCGATCAGGATGGCTATCCGATCGCATTTCCATCTGAAATGGAGGAGTAATCGATGTTATACGCCAAGTCCATTCCTACGGAATCCATCGCAGAGCATACGAAACGACTGCTGCAAGGGTTGGACAAGCTGCGTTCCAGTTATGGCGAGCGGATCAAGGCAGACGAAGAGTTCTGGGATTTGCTGAGATTGGCGGTGACCGTGCACGATTTCGGCAAGGCGAATCTATTGTTCCAGAACAAACTGCGCAGATTGTTGGGGGAGCCTGAGCTCCCCTGTGCTGTCTCACTGGGAGATGAGATTCCCCACAACTATGTGTCTGTAGCAATGCTTCCAGAGAAGCAACTGGCGCTGTCCCGGGAAGCGTGGAAGCTGCTTGTCTATGCAGTTGGCTATCATCATGAGAGGAACACATTACCTTATCGTAAGGATATTCAGGAGTTCATGCAGAACGCAGTGGACCGCCGCTTGGTCGAACAGTTATTCACAGAGATGAATTGGTTGTACGAATATGAAAAACCGAGCAATCTGCTTCTGAATCTATTGGAGAAACGCCAGGAAGCTGCAGATGAGATTAAATTGGACAGGTCATTCTTCCGACGCTATGTGTTGCTTAAAGGTTTGCTTCATAGACTTGATCACGCTGCGTCTGCTTATGTAGAGGTTGAGATGGGCGTTGATGAGCATATTGGTGAGAAAACGCATAAGTTTCTGTTATCAAAAAACGAGATTCGTCCGGCTCAGCATTTCGCCCAGGTTCATCGTGATGAATGTACGGTGATGGTGGCTTCTACCGGAACTGGAAAAACGGAAGCGGCACTGTTATGGATTGATGATGCCAAAGGCATCATTACCTTGCCTCTGCGAGTGAGTTTGAATGCCATGTTCACTAGATTGCAGAATGAACAGAACATAGGAGTTAAGAGCCTGGGTTTGTTGCATTCCGGTTGCTTTGATTATCTGTCCAATCTTGACTATCTGGATGCGGAGGTCAGTTACCAGGCGTCGAGACAGCTATCAGAGAAGCTGACTCTATCCACAATCGACCAAGTCTTAAAATTCCCGTTCCTCTATCGCGGCTTCGAGAAGGAATTGGCGACTATGATCTACACGAAAGTCGTTGTGGATGAGATTCAGGCGTACAATCCCAATATTGCAGCGATGCTGATCAAGGCTCTGGAAACCATCGCAGAGTTAGGAGGGAAATTCCTGGTTATGACAGCAACTTTGCCGCATCTGTATTTGGAGGAATTGCAGAGGCGGCTGAGGAATCACGGTGTTTCTCTTGCATACGGCGAGTTTCCGAATGATGACCTGCTCCGTCACCGTATCAAGCTTCATGACAGCGAGGTGCTTGAATCCATCGAACATATCGTTCTATCAGGTATGAATCGTAAAGTGCTGGTGATCTGCAATACCGTAGATCAGGCGATTCGTCTCTATGACGGATTGAAGCGGGAGATCGGCGATCAAGGATTGTCTGTTCCGGTGAATCTACTCCATGCAAGGTTTACGAAGAAGCACAAGAGGATGCTGGAACAGCGGATTACCGAGTTTGCTCCATCTGGATGGCATCTTGGCAATGATGAACACGGCCCGGGGATTTGGGTTACAACCCAGGTTGTAGAAGCCTCTGTTGATGCCGATTTTGATATCCTATTTACCGAGGTATGCACGTTGGACAGCCTGTTCCAAAGGATGGGTCGCTGTTATCGTATCAGACCGTATACCTCCGATGAACCGAATATTCATATATTCATCAAAAATGCCTCCGGGATCGGACATGTTTATTACAAAGATATCACGATGATGGGCGTGCGATTGCTACGCGAATATGAAGGCGTGCTGCTGAGAGAGACCGACAAGATGGAGATGGTGACTCGGCTGTATCGGCGGGAGAATCTCAAGGAAACGGAATTTTTGAAGAAATTTGATCAAGCATTACACCTGTTTGACTATATCAAGATGTTTGATCTTTCTTCGAAAGAAAGTCAGGAGTTGCTTCGAGAGATTAGCAATATCGAAGTGATCCCGCCAGAGCATTGGGAGGATGTGGAACGGTTGAGGAAACTGTATGCCTCTGAGATGGAACCTGAGATGAAACGAAATTTGAGGCGTCAGATAGAGCAGTACACGGTGTCGATTGGTGAGGATGCGATCAGGTTCAGAAAGATCGCTGTGAGACCTATGGAGGAACGCGGACTGGAATATATACATTGGATCAGCCATGCCGATGTGGAGTATGAATTTGACGAAGATACATTGCAGGGTGCCGGATTAAGGTACAGGAAATCCTCTGATCAATACTAGAGGTGTCGTTTATGGATGGAATCAGCGGAGTTGATATGCACTATTACGCTATCTGCAAGCGCAAGCTATGGCTGTTTCATCGAGGAATACGCTTTGAAGAAGACGGCAATGAACGAGTAACAGCGGGAAAGATCGTGCATGAAAATTCTTACTCTCGAATGGATAGAGAGATAGCCCTCGATGAAGATATCCGTATCGATCGACAGGATGGTGATGTACTGCGAGAAATCAAATTAACCAGCAAGCTGGAGTCGGCCGATCGACTTCAGATGCTCTATTATCTCTATGTCATGAAGACTATGGGAATAATTCGCAAGGGATTGTTGAGTTACCCATCCGAGAGGAAAACGGTAGAGGTGGTATTGGATGAAGCTGGAGAAGTTCAAGTGAAGATCGCGATGAAGAACATTAAACGAATTGTCAACAGCGAAATTCCAAAATTCAAGAAACTGCCTTATTGCGGAAAATGTGCTTATAAAGATTTTTGTCTTTCTGGAGAGGTAAATGAAGATGGATCGTAATATTTACATTCTATCATCCGGAAGATTGAAGAGAAAAGATAATACCATTTATTTCGAAAACGAAGATGGAGTAAAAAGGCCAATCCCGATAGAACTAACGAACAGCATTCACTTCTTTGGATCAGTTGATTTTAACACATCATTATTGCACCTTCTGTCACAATATCAAATATGTTTTCACGTTTACAATTATTATGGGTTCTATGACGGTACTTTTTCACCTAGGAAGTCCAAGATTTCAGGACACAGTGTGGTTCAGCAGTGTGCACATGTACTTGATGCTAACAAACGAATGTATCTGGCCAGGAGTTTCGTTGAAGCAGGAATTCATCACATGATAAGAAACCTGCGAAAGAGCAATCATCCTGAGGTTACGACGTATGTGAATACATTGGAATCACTTGCTCTAAATATGCACGAAGCCTCAGACATTCCGGCCCTGATGGGAGTAGAAGGTAGCTGTCGCAAGGTCTACTATAAAGCTTATGGACGTTTAATCAAGAACGGGATGGTATTTGAAGATCGTAACAAACAACCTCCGCTGGATCCAGTTAATGCCATGATTTCATTTGGGAACAGCTTGATGTATACAACCATCCTGTCAGAAATATATAAGACTGTCTTGGATCCTTCAGTCAGTTTCTTGCATGAACCATCCAGGAAACGATTCTCGTTATGCCTAGATATTGCGGAAATATTCAAGCCTCTGATTGTCGACCCTTTGGTCTTAGCATTACTCAATAACAAGAGAATTAAATGGGAGCATTTTGAGTCTAAGGATGGTGCTGTTTATCTAAATGACGAAGGAAAACGCAAATATCTTGATGCATATGAAGAAAAATTGAATACGACTATCAAACATCGAAGACTGAAACGAAATGTATCCTATCGCTACCTTATAAGGCTGGAAGCATACAAGCTCATTAAACATTTTATAGGTGATGAAATATATAAACCTGTTAAAGCCTGGTGGTGAGTGTATGTATGTCATTATTACCTATGATGTGGGAGAGAAAAGAGTACAGAAGGTATGCAAGAAATTGAAGGCGTATCTGGATTGGTCGCAGAATTCAGTGTTTGAAGGGGATATTACGAAAAGCAAATTGATGCAATGTTTAAACGAACTAAAGAAGATAGTTCACAGTGAAGACTCTATTTACGTTTATATGATCGAAAATCCTAAGAACATAAGGAAAGAAATCATTGGTGAAGACCGTTCCTTGCACCAAATCATGTTCTAGAAAAAAGCATTGAGCGATTGAATATATTACGCAACCCTGAGCCCTTGATACATAAGGAATGTGGGTGATTATTGCATGACTTTGTTGATTCTCTATTTATCGTTCGATGCATTTCAAGTTAATTTCCAGATTCAATATAACTGCCAGAGATGTTGATCTACAAGGTTTTTTTTATTATTTTGAAGATAGGGTTTTATCTGAACGTAGTGGGATATAAAGAGAAATTGCGCCCGCCGAAACCATAACCGGTGTGCCGAGTTTTATCTGAACGTAGTGGGATATAAAGGTCGGATCATTATATTTACGTACTGATGGTGGTACCAGTTTTATCTGAACGTAGTGGGATATAAAGGTGTATGTATCGGCGTGTATATGTATGCAGGATGATGGTTTTATCTGAACGTAGTGGGATATAAAGCCGGCAGTCAACGTGGTAAATGAGTCTGAGGTGCCGGGTTTTATCTGAACGTAGTGGGATATAAAGGTGTATGTATCGGCGTGTATATGTATGCAGGATGATGGTTTTATCTGAACGTAGTGGGATATAAAGTTGCTAACGCTCGTTGGTTAGACGTCCGGTTACGGCGGGTTTTATCTGAACGTAGTGGGATATAAAGCAAAGATGGTGAAACGGCTATGGCTGACGTTAAGCGTTTTATCTGAACGTAGTGGGATATAAAGTATCTTTTCAACCAATTGCTGCTTTTTCTGCTCTCGCGTTTTATCTGAACGTAGTGGGATATAAAGAACGTCTTTATTAAGTGCTTGCTGAACTTCGGCGAGTTTTATCTGAACGTAGTGGGATATAAAGAAACTCGCGATAGCTTGCCTTTTTCACCTGCTTATAGTTTTATCTGAACGTAGTGGGATATAAAGGGTCAAATCCGGTATTGATCTTCTGCCATTCGTCCGTTTTATCTGAACGTAGTGGGATATAAAGAAGTTTTCAAAATATCTTATTAAGACGTTTGGCGAAGTTTTATCTGAACGTAGTGGGATATAAAGAATTCATTATGAAGCTCCGGACAACCAATGTGATTCTGGTTTTATCTGAACGTAGTGGGATATAAAGCGAATATTCAAATTGGCGGCTAAACGCGACCTCACCGTTTTATCTGAACGTAGTGGGATATAAAGACATGTATGGTTCAGCATAGTCTTCCCCTTCATCTAGTTTTATCTGAACGTAGTGGGATATAAAGTTTGACCAACGGCGCGGAAGTGTTGGAAGCCAAAGCAGTTTTATCTGAACGTAGTGGGATATAAAGCCGCAACACCTCGATCAGCTTGTCTCGTTGCTGCAAGTTTTATCTGAACGTAGTGGGATATAAAGAAGCAATTTCTATGTTACCAAGCGCAATCCTTAGAGTTTTATCTGAACGTAGTGGGATATAAAGAGATTATACGTATGAAGATGTAAGCGACTTGGACTAGTTTTATCTGAACGTAGTGGGATATAAAGAGCACAATCCTTAGAAACCACAATATCAGAATTTATTGTTTTATCTGAACGTAGTGGGATATAAAGTTTCCTAGCGCTGTTGTGGTGTTCAGACCGGGTGTTCCAGTTTTATCTGAACGTAGTGGGATATAAAGGATTCTCGACCTCGATCAACTCGCCGCCTTCGCCAACGTTTTATCTGAACGTAGTGGGATATAAAGGGGAAGGAAAAAGACTTACTGGAGCAGTTGAGAAAGTGTTTTATCTGAACGTAGTGGGATATAAAGAGGCGAAGATGGATATCACGTGTTCGCCAGCTCGACTGTTTTATCTGAACGTAGTGGGATATAAAGAGTCAAAAAGCACGTCGTCGAGCCCCAAACTGACGTGTTTTATCTGAACGTAGTGGGATATAAAGCATGTCGTACCCTCCGCCCGTAGACCGTCCGACTTTCAGTTTTATCTGAACGTAGTGGGATATAAAGATTAGACCTTATTCCATACCGCCTATTTGACATCGTGTTTTATCTGAACGTAGTGGGATATAAAGAGTTTAAGTAATGTCAACGTGTCAGAATTTAACGCCAGTTTTATCTGAACGTAGTGGGATATAAAGCTTCCCAACCTTCGCCTTCGGCTTTCGAGATAACTTCGTTTTATCTGAACGTAGTGGGATATAAAGACACCTTGCGGGCGACTTCCTGCGGGGATTCGGAAAGTTTTATCTGAACGTAGTGGGATATAAAGATTGATGCTCCATCTTTTTCACAACTAGGACTTACTGTTTTATCTGAACGTAGTGGGATATAAAGATTCTCTGCTCGACATGGTGGTGCAGGGGCTGAACCCGGTTTTATCTGAACGTAGTGGGATATAAAGGAATTTCGTGACGCTGACGCCTACGGTGCAGGTCACGGTTTTATCTGAACGTAGTGGGATATAAAGATCGCCCAGCAAGTTGGCATTTCACGGTCGACGATCAGGTTTTATCTGAACGTAGTGGGATATAAAGGTTGATCAACATCGGAGAGTGGGACGAGATGATCCGTTTTATCTGAACGTAGTGGGATATAAAGGGACATGGTGGCAAGGATCCCGGAGGCGGATCAACAGTTTTATCTGAACGTAGTGGGATATAAAGAGGCGTGGCAAAGTCATGGGGCGCAGGGGTCAAGGGTTTTATCTGAACGTAGTGGGATATAAAGAGATGCTGACGGCCGTCTTTCGCAGCGCACAATCCGGTTTTATCTGAACGTAGTGGGATATAAAGCAGACTTGACGGTTACAGCTACGACGAGATCAAGCAGGGTTTTATCTGAACGTAGTGGGATATAAAGAAGCACCGAACAACTACTGCGACGGATGCGTGTGGGGTTTTATCTGAACGTAGTGGGATATAAAGGCTGGTCAACATCCTGTTCTACAAGATCAAAACCTTGTTTTATCTGAGCGTAGTGGGATATAAAGATTAATGGTGCCGGTGATGTCACGAGAGATATGCAAGTTTTATCTGAACGTAGTTGGATATACAGCCGGAAGTCAGAATTAAAAGTTCAAGGAGATAGATGGTGGTGTTTAATCATGGATCAGGGCGTAATGATACTGGTGTCGACAACCAATGGCAAGAGAGATGAACGTAATGTCTCTGACGGAACTTTTTACACGGACCCTGGTGGCTATTCGGTCGGGAACCATAAGAGTCACCACAGCGACTGGGGAGACGGTGGCAGCGGCGGCGACATCGGAGGCGGTAGCTGTGACTTCGGTGGAGGAGGAGACGGCGGCGGAGGTGGCGGTGGAGGAGATTGATACGTCACCCGAGAGGTTACATCAAGCTGTTAGCCAGCCATTATCGCACATTAGGGCTGTGACAACTGCCGGAGCAGACTGTCACAGCCCTTCATTGTTGGGGTAGCTGACTCTAGCGGAACGTGGTTCCGCTATTTTGCCTGAAGCCCACATTTTTCAGATGGTAACGGAATATGGTTCCGTTATTGTACGATTTCGACGGTCGGAACCAGCCGGAACGAGCCAATAACGCATCGTCGTTCCGTTAGCCTGGCGAAATGGCCGGTTTTGCCGCAAATAGAGGAACGACGTTCCGTTGCGGACTCGAAGGTATCCCAACCAAACGAGCATGCCGGCGTTCATCGCGTCAGGCGATAGCAGCGATAAAACGCAGCGAAGCCAAACTTTACTGCAGGATCTCCTCGATCTTGTTCAGCACTTCTTCGCTCAGCTCGATGCCGGACGCCTTAGCATTCTCCTCCACTTGCTCTGGACGGCTCGCACCGACGAGGGCGCTCGCCACGTTCTTCTGGCGAAGTATCCAGGCGAGAGCCAGATTGCCGACAGTGATGCCGAGCTCGGCGGCGATTCCCTCAAGCTGCTTCACCTTGGCAATGTTCTCCTCCGTAATTCCCTTGCGCACCCACTCGAGCTTGGCGGCACGGCTGTCCGCTGGAATATCGGTGGCCGATGTATATTTGCCGGTTAGCAGGCCTTGTGCCAGCGGAGAGAACACGACTTGACCGATGCCGTTGCGCTCGCACACTGGGATGACTTCCTTCTCGATGTAACGGTTGAACATGTTGTACACCGGCTGGTTGACGATGATCCGATCCAGCAGGTAACGATCTGCGAGGCCAACTGCTTCTGCGATCTGCGATGCTTGCCATTCGCTAACGCCGGCATACAGAACCTTGCCCTGGCGGATCAGGTCGTCAATTGCCCGCAGGGTTTCGTAGAGCGGCGTCTCCGGATCATACCGGTGACAATAGAAGATGTCGATATAATCATGACCGAGACGCTTCAGGCTGGCATGCACCTGCTCCATAATATGCTTGCGCGACAGGCCGCGATCATTCGGTCCGTCGCCCATCGGCCAGAACGCCTTGGTGGCGAGGACATAGGATTCGCGCGGGTAATCCCTCAGCACCTTGCCCACAAGCTCCTCAGCAGCGCCTCTCTCGTATACATTCGCTGTGTCAAAGAAATTAATGCCGAGATCATATGCGGTGCGAATCGACCGTTCCGCATTCTCCCGTTCAACATAACCACCGTATGTAAGCCAGCTTCCCAGGCTGATCTCGCTGACCTTCAGCCCGCTTCCGCCTAACCTTCTGTACTTCATAGCCTGCAACCTCCTTAAAAATATGTGTTGTACCATTCATATTGTATATGATAAACAAGTCCGGCGAAATCACAAAATTTCATCCTCATATAGGCACCTTTCATAAGTCCCTTGTATATCCTGTCATAGAGGGTTTTCTAAGGGAGTGATTGTGCATGCCTGTGGCTGAAGGTGTCCATATCATCTATACCGTCAGGCCTGGCGATTCACTGTATTCGATCGCCCGGCGCTTCGGCAGCGAGGTGCAGTTGATCGAGCAGTCCAATGCGCTGTATCCGCCGATAACCGATCCGGGCCTCATCTACCCCGGACAAGTGCTGACGATACCCGAGACAGGAGTTGGCCAACCGCGGAAGATTTCGTATATCGTGAATCCGGGAGACAGCCTGTACAAGATCGGGCTCAGATTCTCCGCGACACCGGATCTGCTCGTCGGGCTTAACCCGCAGATTCTGGATGCCAATGTCATCATCGCCAATGTGCCGCTGGACGTGCCGGCCTTCATCTACAGCGTTGAGCGGGGCCAGAGCCTGTACCGCATCTCGCGGGAGCTCGGTGTGCCGATGAACGAGCTGATCCAGGCGAACATGGGACGCCCTGGATTCTCAGCGGACCTGTTGTTCGAGGGCTTCGACTTGATCGTGCCGCTGCCGTCTTCGCGCAATATCGTCGTTTCGGAGCCGCTTCCAGGAAGCACCATCATGCCGGGGCAGGCGTTGGAAGGAACGGCTCGCGCCTTTGAAGGTACGCTGAATTATCAGTTGTTCGATGAAAGTGGGCGTAACGTGATCACGGAGAAGGTGTTGCAGGTGTCTGTCGGCGCGCCGCAGTTTGGCACGTTCTCAACCGCGCTCCAATTCGATAACCAACCGACGAGTCCGAACGGCGATCTGTGGGTGTATGCACGCAGTGCTGTGGATGACCGGATAATCGATCTGGTGCAGTTGAGAGTCCGATTTGCCGGTATATAGCGTTTTTCAAGATAGGGTAAGCTCCCGATGCTTGACCGCATTCGTCAGGCCGTGAAACGACGCAAGGAAATTCAACAGAGATTCGTATATAATAGTCCTATACACCGGATGAACAGACCAGACATGGGGGATAGGACGGAACATGAAAATAGGCATCCGCACGATCAAGACGGCAACGGGCGTCAGCATATCTGTTATACTGGCGCAAGCCCTGCAACTGACGTATTACACAGCAGCCGGTCTGCTGACGCTGCTCAGCATACAGCGAACGCGCAAACAATCGCTTCGCACCGTATCACACCGCTTCTTCGCTTGTCTGGTCGGGCTCGCGGTTGCCAGCATCTGCTTCAGCCTGAGCAATTTCCGCGCCTGGATCTTCCCTGTGATCTTCCTCGTGACGATCCCGCTCTGTGTCATGCTCAAGATTCAGGAAGGAGTGCCGAGCAGCTCCGTCGTCATCATGCACGCGTATACCCACGGGCATGTTGATCTGGCTTTTCTGTGGAACGAGCTTGGGATCGTCGTTGTGGGACTGGGGACAGGCTTGCTCGTCAACCTGTACATGCCCAGCATCGACAAGCAGATCGAGAACTACAAACGGCAGATCGAACGTCTCATCTCCGTCATCTTGGGACATTATGCGAAGCATCTGCGGGTCGGCGACTTGGAATGGGACGGCAAGGAGCTGATCGAACTTGAGGACATGCTGAAGCAAGCGCAGAAGCTGGCTGAGCAGGACATCACTACTACGACTATTACCGGAACAAGGTCGAGCAGTTCCAGATCTTGCAGCGTATGCTGCCGCTCGTCTCGCAGATCGATCCGCATCTGGAGCAGAGCGTGCGCATCGGCGAACTGATGGGCGAGCTCAGCGAGGATATCCTGCATCGCCGCGATACCATAAGCTATTACCAGCGCTTGCGCGGCATACGGGAATATCACAAGGAATTGCCTCTCCCGGCCACCCGCGCGGAATTCGAGAGCCGGGCCTGCCTGTTCAATCTGGCCAATGAACTGGAGCTGCTCATCGCGAAGCAGAATGAACAAGACGAACGCCTTGAACGGGCGGCAGGATAAGATCGCACATAACGGGCGAACCCAAGTCGCCTTACAGGAGGATACGATGAATCATAAAAATACGCATGACAAACGCCGAGACACCAATTCGCTTCATCACGCCGGCCAACGCCATAGTTCCCGGAAGGGGCTGGGAGGGGCAGACAGGCATACCCGTCTTGACGGGCCCGAGCAAGCAGGAGACGCGAAACGCGGTGCTGGCGGGCGTTTCGGACGCAGCATGGACGCCAAGCGAAGTAACGCGGCTCGGACCGCACGTGGCGCAGAGCCGAAACGCGGCGATGCCCGGATCACCGGTACCCATCGTAAGATACGGGGCGCGGGCAAGAGTAAGGCAGCAGAGCCAGCGAAGGAGACGACCTGGATCGTCGAGCAGGCCGGAGAGCTGCTGCCATTCCTGCTGGAGAGAATCAAGCATAAGAGCCGCAACAATATCAAGTCGATCCTCGCCCGCGGACAGGTGAGCGTTGGCGGCAAGCATACGACCCGGCACAATCATCCGCTCGCCCCGGGGGATATCGTAACCGTAAGCTGGGAGCGGGTGGTGCCGGACGAGCCGATCCCGGGAGTGACGATCGTCTACGAGGACGATGATCTGATCGTCATCGACAAGCAAGCCGGCCTTCTGTCGATTGCGTCGGAGAAGGAGCAGGAGGAGACGGCTTACCGATACCTGATGGAGTATGTGCGCAGGAAGGACCCGGGAAACCGCATATTCATCGTCCATCGCCTCGATCGTGATACATCCGGACTCATGATCTTCGCGAAGAGCGAGGAGATCCAGCAGCAGTTGCAGGAGGAGTGGAAGGAGGCCGTACCTGAACGCAAGTATTATGCGCTTGTGGAAGGCGAAGTCCGTAAGGATGAGGATACGATCCATACCTGGCTGAAGGAGACGAAGACGCTGCGCATGTATTCGAGCCCGGTGCCAAACGGCGGCCAGGAAGCGATCACCCACTATAAGGTGCTGCAAAGGTCGAAGGCATATTCCCTGCTGGAAGTATGGCTGGAGACGGGGCGGAAGAATCAGATCCGCGTACATATGGAAGCGATCGGCCATAGCGTCGTCGGGGACAAGAAATACGGCGCCAAGTCCGATCCGATCGGAAGGCTGGGTCTGCACGCCGGAACGATTGCCTTCTATCACCCGACGACCGGGGAGCTTATGCGCTTCGAGTCGAAGATTCCCGGCAAGTTCTTGAATGTGTTCAAACCGTGACGGAAAATGCGGATCATAGCGGAACCTCGTTCCGTTACGGGCCTGGGTAGGCATGCAGACAAGCAAAGCGGGTCAGGAACGAGGTTCCTGACCCGCCATTTATGTTGGTTATACGTGTTTCGGTTCCGGTCTGAGCGCTGCGCCGCCTTCGTCTTTGTGGACTCCGCCTCTCATGCGGTTGAACCATTTTCTCAGAAGCGGCATCAGGTAGTAGTCGACGCCGAATCTGCCTGCATTCATGCCTGCCATGAAGATGATGCCGCCGATCAGAACCATCCACGGATTCGTGCTGATCGTGCCTGCGAACAAGAACATGAAGTTCATCAGCAAGCCGAAGAATACGGCGATGGTGGTCAGTGCACCGAGGATGAGGCCGAGACCGACGAGGAATTCGCCCAGTGGAACCAGGATGTTAAACAGCTTCACATTCGGCAGAGCGAAGTGTTCCAGAAATGCCGTGTACGTCGGATAGATCACTTCATCGCCCTTCATCACTGGATTGGCAACCGCGTTTTTCAGGAAGCCCTCTGCGTTAAATCCGTTGACCAACTTGCCCCAGCCCGAGGTCAGCCATTTCCATCCGATATACACCCGCAGGAAGAGCAGTACAGCCGCCATGTATTTGTTTTCTCTCAGAAATTTCATCATGATACCCATCTCCTTATCATCAAGGTTAATTTTCCATTTGTTATGGATTGCTTGAGCAGTTCGTCATCCACGATCAACATTGTGATAATATTCACATATATAAGTGAAAAAAATCACAAACCTTGGTACAAAATAGACCGTTCATCGCAGATAATTTGGCGCATATAATGGGGTCGATATGGGGTGCGCTTCATCACAATCGACTCCTTTCCTTCGAGGTAAAAGTTGGTGTTGCTGCTAATGAAAAACGATTGATCTTGTTTACATCTTTACTATAGCACAAGAGGGGAAGTTTGTGAATGTGATTTTTTTCACAAATTTGTGAACAAGATTGATCATCTGTCGAAATTGGTTGCTAATTATGGTATGATACTGTGGTGAAAGCACTTGCAAATACATTCAAAGGTGGTTGAATCAATGGCAGAGGCGAAACCAGTGAAGAAAGGCGATTATATCGTCGTCAAGGAAAATCCCGTATCCATGTTTTTGTTCAACAGCACGAAGTCGGCCTGGATATGGCTTATCATCCGTCTGTATGTCGGATACATATGGCTCTCTTCCGGTATCGGCAAGCTTAGCAAGCCGGCTTGGATCGGCGAAGATGCCGGCAAGGCGATCCAGGGTTTCGTTGGCGGCGCATTGTCCAAGGCCGAATCCGGCTCAGATGTGACAGGCTGGTATGCGTGGTTCCTGGAGAATATCGTGCTGCCCAATGCCACGGTCTTCTCTTACCTGGTTGTATTCGGTGAGATCGCGGTTGGCCTGGGCTTGATCGTCGGGCTGCTGACGGGGATCGCGGCATTCTTCGGATCGCTTATGAATGCCAGCTTCCTGTTCGCCGGAACGGTCAGCTCCAATCCGCTGCTTTTCATCCTGGCGACCTGGCTTGTGCTTGCGTGGAAGGTGGCCGGATGGTACGGCCTCGACCGCTGGGCGCTGATGAAACTGGGAACGCCGTGGTCCCGCGCTTCGGGCAAGGAAGATGAGCAATAAAGCATTGGTACCATACGCGCAGTAACGTCTGCCAGCAAAACGGCGGCGGTGATTGACGCCAGAAGCGTCTCTCACCGCCGCTTTATGGTTTATGGACTTACTGTTAAGCTGTTCGATGCTGTCCGTATCACAGACTCATGCGCAGGATTTCCTTCACGTCTTCCTTGTGCAACGGTTTGAATCTGCCGATCGGACCGAAGGTGACCGCTTGTTCGGCCATGCGGTCCAACTGCTCGTTGCCGATGCCGACATCGCCTAACGTAGCTGGCGCACCGATGCGAGTGAAGAAGTCACGTGTCGCTTGGATGCCAGCCAGCGCAATCTCGTCGTCGCTCTTGCCCGCCGGATCGATGTTCCAGACGCGAATCGCATATTGCACGAAGCGGTCGACTCGTTCCTTGTACACATATCGCATCCAGTTCGGGAAGAGGATCGCAAGTCCCGCGCCATGGGCGATATCATAGAGCGCACTGACCTCATGCTCGATCCCGTGCGTTGCCCAGTCGCCTTGCATGCCGAGACTGATCTGCCCGCCGTTGAGCGCCATCGTGCCGCACCACATGATGTTGGCGCGTGCATCATAGTCATCAGGCTTCGACAGCGCGGTTTCCGCGTTCTCGATGACCGTCTGCAGGACGGATTCGCAGAACCTCTCCTGAAGCGGGGCATTCCTGGTCTGGCTGAAATATTGTTCGAATACGTGTGACATCATGTCGACGATGCCGTTGACCACATGTTCGCGCGGCACCGTGTAGGTCAGCTCCGGATCCAGAATCGAGAACTTCGGATAGGCATGCGGGCTGCCGCAGCCACGTTTCAGATTGTGCTCCCAGTTCGTGATGACGAAGTTACCGTTGGCTTCCGAGCCGGTAGCCGACAACGTCAGAATCGAGCCTAGCGGCAATGCGGACTCGGGTCTTGCCTTGCGCTCGAAGAAGTCCCATACATCCCCTTCATACGGGACGCCGACGGCAACCGCTTTGGCCGCATCGATGACGCTACCGCCTCCCGCCGCCAGGATGAACTCCACGCCTTCCTTGCGGCAGATGTCGATGCCTCGCCGTACCGTTGATACTCGCGGGTTCGGTTCGACGCCTGGCAGTTCATAGACAGAAGCGCCGATGCTGTTCAGTTGCTGCATGATCTTGTCGTACAGCCCGGTCCGTTTGATGCTGCCTCCTCCATAGACGAGAAGCACACGTGTGCCGTAAGACTTGACATGTGCGGCCAGTTGGTCAACCGTTCCGCGGCCGAAGATGATCTTCGTCGGATTCTGAAACATAAAATTTTCCATGATACCACACCTCGATCTTTAGATTGTATGTATGCGGTTGATCGCCGTCTCCTTTTCTTCCTACATAGGAAAGTATAGCCCTGTTTAGTGATAAAGTGCAACGATCTGGGCATACAGAAGGTTGGACGCGTGTAGTTTATTCTGCTATGAGCGCATTGGAACAAGGAAGAATGAAGATTGCATCAAAGTCATTCTGAAGCCATAATAAGAGCACAGAGCATATCGAGGACGAGACATAGCGGTTTATGCAAATCCATATAGCAGGGGAGGAACCGGCTTGAAACTGCAAGTACAGATATTGTGGGATGACGATACTGTCAAGGAAGCGGAGATTGAACTGAATGGAGACAAATTCGCGCCGCTGAGCGAAGAGGAGAAGGAGGCCGCCGTTGAGACGATCATTCGCGATTACGTGAACCAGCATCTCGCCGTCAGATGGGAACTTGCGGAATGACCCGGAGGAGCGAATGAACGGCTGCATGGCTCCGCATCCTATGAGCATAAGTAATCCTTGCCTGACGCGGGACGAAGCATAGCAGGACGCCTGCGGCAGCTTGGTCCTACTTCAGTCTTACCTGAATGAGGATGCTTATACATCGAATCGATAAGACCATACAAAGGAAGGGGAGAACCATGGCCAGAAGACGGCGAACACCTCTTGTGCCTGAAGCGCGACACAAGATGGAGCTTTTTCAGGCGCAGGTGATGAGGAATGCCGGTTTTCCGATCAATCTGGACAGGCCGGATACGGTGAAGTATGAGGTGGCCAAGGCGATCGGTGTTGGTCTGAAACCGGGCTACAACGGCAAGTTGAGCACGCAAGACGCCGGCAAGGTCGGTGGCCGAATAGGCGGCGCGATGGTCAAGGAGATGATCCGGCTTGCGCAGGAACAACTGGCTCGCAAACAGGGGAGCTGAGTGATGCGAGGATGCTCGGGACTAGGGCCGCAACAGAAGGGGTGTCCAATCAGTGAATTCTGATTCGTGGACACCCCTTAATCGTCTGTTAACGCTCAGTTGTGAATACGAGTATATGGATCGAATTAGGCCTTATTGCGCAGTTGGCCAAGCTCGCTGACGATCGCTTCCATCTCATTGATGCTGAAGCGATCCTTGCTCATGACCAACTCGTAGATGTCGCGCACATCATCATAGCTATCCAGGCTGAACGCATCCGGTCTCATCGCAGCAGCAGTCGCCATCTTCAGCTTGGTGATGATCGCTTCAATCATGTATTTGAGATGTTCGGGTGTTCGGTGATCCAGGTTCATGATAAACATCCTTTCGGTGTTGCGGCAGGGCGGAGGCGATCGGCTGTCCTCGCGGTGTATTGCCGCTTATGTTGATGCCGCGCATTGCATTCAGTATGCGGAATGCCAAGGCGGCTGCCGACCGTATCTTCCATATCGTAACGTTGCCATGCGAACCCGTCAAGTCAAGAATGCGCATGAAGAAATCAGCCTGGGCAGTCAGGATTCTTCCTCTTCCATGGCTAACTGGGTTGCCGCTGCTTCCGCATAAGGTTCGATACAGGCTGGCGAATCATTCGCCACATGGCCGACCATCGGATGCACCGGGTACGCCTGCATATCCGAAGCAGGGTACGGCTTAAGTAGAGGCTGCAGGTCCGACAGCGACCGGATGCTCCGATCCAGCCAGTGCGCCTCCGCTTCGCGCGGCAGGATGACCGGCATGCGATCGTGGATCGCGCGCATCCAATCATTGGCTTCGGTGGTGATGATCGAACAGGTGTGAATCGTCTGCCCGTCTGGACTTGTCCAGGTCTCGTAGATGCCAGCCATCGCGAACAGCGGCCTGGAGCGCAGCATGATGCGCAGCGGCTTCTTGCCGCGGCTTGTCTGCTGCCACTCATAGAAGCTGTCCGCCGGGATGAGACAACGCCGCCTGAGCAGCGGCTCGCGGAAGGAGCGTTTCTCGGCGATCGTCTCGGCGCGCGCGTTGATCATCTTGTGGCCGATCTTCGGCGAATCGGCCCATGGCGGTACCAGCCCCCAGCGCAGCTTGCCAGCGCGTCTCGACCCGCTGTCGTCAGCGATGATCGCCGCGATGTCCTGTCCGGGCGCGATATTGAAGCGCGGTTCGAACTTGAGCCGAACCGTCTGAACGTAGAAGAACGAGACCCATTCCTCCTCGGTAACGGTCAGGGTGAAACGTCCGCACATGATCAGAGCCTCCTCGCTCCATAAGGTTCCCTATCTGGCGGTTGATCTTACGACCTGAAGATGGTTAGGTATTAATTCCATGATTGCCGGAGTCTCTCCCGCGTATTCGCCATCTGCCTGAACCGTGAGCGGCTTGTCCGCTGCCACGCGGACGCTTCGGCCGCGCAGGAAAGTCACTGCCTTCAGGCTCGTGTGCGTTCCCTTGTATACACGCGGGAATGCAAACAGCAGTCCGAGCCTGGAGATGCCGCTGACGATGCAGACATCCGCGTAACCATCATCCGGCTTCGCGTCGGGGACGATATGCATGCCTCCGCCGAAGTAGCTGATGTTCGTGACCGCGCAGAACCACAGCTTGTTGAACGTCATCTGACGGCCATCGACGGTGACGGTTGCGGTTCTTGGCCGGTAGGTCAGCAACGCGCGAAACAAGGTAAGCGGGTAGACGAGCGAGCCCAGGCCGATGCGGTTAAGCCATCGCTTATACTTCGCTTCGTTCGTCAGCTTAATCACGTAGCCATCCAGCCCTGCGCCAAGGTTGTTCACCGCCCAGATGTCGCCGAAGCGCAACATGTCGATGGGGGAGCATGGCGGCTTGCCGCTGGTGGTAGTCTTGAGCGTATCGAGCAGCCGCTTGATCGCTTCCTCCGGATCGAACGGGATATGGAGCGCGCGGGCGAAGTCATTGCCCGAACCCGCGGGGATGTAGGTGACAGGACAACTGCGAGCTTTAGTAGCCAGACCTTGCACGACCTCGTGCAGGGTTCCATCCCCACCTACGGCGACTATGGCAAGCGGTTGTCGTTCAACTGCACGTGCGGCCAGCTCGATAGCTTCCTTCGGTCCGGATGTCATGACGACTTCATGTGGGATGTCATCGCGCTGAAGGATGGACTCGAGTCTGTGCCATGTTTTGCGCCCTTTGCCGTTGCCCGCGGCAGGATTGACGATAAAGAGCATTTTCCCGTGCAGATCATTAGGAAAGTTGTGTCCCAAGGCTGATTGGCCTCCGCCTACTGTATTTGAGAAGCTTTCGATAAGGTATGTCCGTCCGTGATGTGAAGTAAAATATGGTCTATTGTACCACAATCAAGGCAAACGGAGGAGAACAGAATTCCTTCTATTGAACTTGTTAGAAGGGCGGGGGATGGTCATCTGGGCGCTAACCGCCGAAGGCATCACGGAACGCCTCGGCCAAGACTGCGGCGTCAACTTCCCAGATGGCGGCGATGTCACCGGCCACCTCTCGTTCGAACCAGTCAGCGAGCACTTTGCGATTGCTTCCGTTCTCATGGATCCACAGCAGGTTTTCGACCACTTTGCGGAAATACAGCTTCTCCGCTTCCTCGATCTTCTCCTGCGGCACCCACAGGTTCATCCGCTTGCGCGTGCGGTACAGTTCCTTGCTGCAGGCGCGGCGAATTCCGCGTGCCGTCGGGAGCGGCCGGGCATGTTTGTCTTTGGCGAACTTGTGCAAGATACATAACGCCTCCTCTCCTGATACCTAAGTGTATGCATGGGAGAAGGAGGCGGTTACCCGGATAACTGGATTAGCCTACAACGAGGTACCCGACCATCGGCACGAGGCTGGAATGTTCGCCATGTGTCTCGCAGATGATGCGGAAGGTGCCTTTTTTGTTCGCTGTGAATGTGACGGATGTTGCCTCGCCTTTGCTCACGTGATCCTGGATGTTATAGCCCTCGATGACGATCGGATGATGGGCTCCGTGCAAACCGTGGAACGTCAGGGTCACCCGTTGTCCATGCTGCACGTAGATCGTGCCGGGGTCGAAGCGATATACCTCATAATCCTTGCCGTCCTTGGTGGCGCCCTCATACTCAACGATCGCGATGTGATACTCGGCCGTGGTTGCGGCAGCAGGTACAGCTTCATCGTTGAACAACGATCGTACATAGAAGGTGCCGACCACCGCTGCTACGAACAGGATGCCGACCAGGATAAGCGTCGAACGCCTGAGAACGAAGATCTTGGCCATCTGTTTCATCCCTCCTTTGCTTCATATGTGTACATGCCGTTAGTTCATATGTATGTCGCGCCTAAGCAAGACATGCCGGGGGCTTATCAATTTGGCCATAAAAAACTTGGCTTAAGTAGAGGCTGCCTTCCGCGTCCTGAAGGACATAAAGTTTGGTATACTATTGCATAGATGTCCGATGAACGGATATGGACTAGGAGGAATGAATATATGCTCAAGATAGAAAGCTTCTCGCTTGGTCCGCTGGAGACAAACGCGTACCTGATCATGACGGAGGACGAGAGCAAGGCGATCATCATCGATCCGGGGATGGAACCGGAACGGTTGCTGGCAAGGATTCGTGATATGGAGATCGAGGCGGTGCTGCTTACGCATGCGCATTTTGACCATATCGGCGGGGTTGAGGCGGTTCGCACGAGCAAAGGCTGCCCGGTATACGTGCATGAGGTCGAGCAGGATTGGCTGTCCAGCGGTGAGCTGAATGGCTCGCTGCTCTGGCCGGAGCTGGGCGGTGAGATCAGAACTTCGCCGGCAGAACGTCTGTTAAAGGGGGGAGAGCAGTTGATCCTGCTCGGAGAAACCTTCGATGTCTACCATACGCCGGGCCACTCCCCTGGCAGCGTGAGCTTCCACCTCAGATCGCAGAATCTGCTGTTCGGCGGAGACGTGCTGTTCAGGATGTCTGTCGGCCGCACGGATCTTCCCGGCGGCAGCTCGCGCGAACTGTATGCCTCCATTCACGACAAGCTGTTCCAGCTTGAGGAGGAGACGAAGGTGTTGCCAGGCCACGGACCAGCGACGACGATCGGTTACGAGAAGCGTTACAATCCTTATGTCTAAGCGAAGCAAAGCTATCTGAACGCGGGTCAGGCCACCATCCATACAGATTTGTCGAAAAAACGGATCAACATATAGACAAACGGCGAAATATCTGGTAATATTTCCTTACTCGTACAAATCTAATATTTTGAATAGGTTGCTTGGTTTGCGAAGGACGCATAACCTGGGCTTTGACGCCCGGATTGCGTCCTTTTTTGTTTATTCAGACCTACGACGGGAGTGATGAAAGTTGCGAATTCGCCGATTAATCGTCAGCCTGATCTCGGCAACGGCTGCTGCGGCGCTCGTATATGCGGTGTATATCGTCCTGCTGAGGCAGGTGGAGCTGCAGGAGACCGTACAGGTGGTCGTGCCGAAACAGTTTATCTCAGCCGGAACGGTATTGACCGAGCCATTGCTGGAGCATCGGAAGCTTGCGGCAGCGGTCCTCGATGAGCAGATGTTCACCTCTCTGAGCGATGTCGTCGGCAAACAGACGCTTGTACCGCTGGGAGCGGGAGAGCCGGTGCTCGCCTGGAAGCTGACATCGCTCATGTTGCTGCCCGAGGCGGAAGAGTCATCGTTCGAGATTCCACGCGAATACATCCGCTCCATATCCAGCGGCATCAGGCCGGGTGACCGCGTCCGCATCTATGTTTCCAGCGCATATGGGCGCAGGCTGCTGGCGGAGGATGTTGCGGTTGCCTCCGTGAAGCTGTCGGACAGCGGGCGAGATGGTGCGGATGCGGCAAGCTCCGTCCAGGAAGCGGACAATCACAGACGGCTGCTGGCCTTCCGAGATGGGAGACAGATCGAGCGCATTAATCTGAACCTGACGGAAGAGCAGTGGCTGGCGATCGACCGCGCTTGCCAGGGGGAAGAAGGGGGCAGATTGATCATCGCCTTGCCAGGCGGACAGGATGCTCTGGACGCATGGCAGGCTGAGAAAGGTTGGGAAGGCCATGAGCACGAAACTTGAAGCGACATATCCGAACCTGGTCATGTTCAGCGGGACAACGCCGAATATAGGTACGACCTTGGCTGCATTCGGCACCGGAATTGCACTAGCTGCTGGAGCTTCGGGTCTGAGTGTTGTTTACCTGTGCTTGAATCTGAAGAGTTCCAAGATCGGGAGATATATCGGCCGCACGTCGCCAGATACGGGGCTTGGCGCGTTGCGCTTGGATCTCAAGGCACGTACGCTGACGCCAGAACGGCTCGAGAAGCATTGCCTTAAGCTCAAGGGCATCCCGAACCTGCATGTGCTGACAGGCAATATGCAGCGAGCCCAGGCGGAGTTGTACGAGCCGGAAGATATTGAGCATCTGCTGCAGACGGCCGCCAGTGCCTATGACATCTGCATCGCGGATTGCCATGCCTATTGGGACAATGCCGCGACGATCGTTACCGCCTTAAAGGCAAGCATGAGGTTCCTGGTCACGATGCCACGGCTCGACGCGTTCCAGGATGATTTCCATGCTTGGATCACGGAGACGGCTTGTCTGTTCGATCTTGCCCCGCAGCAGTTCGAGCTGGTCCTCGCACAGGCAGGACGATATCCGGATGAATATCGGGCGGGGGAGATCGAGCAGGTGACGCGGCTGGCTGTGGCGGGAACATTGCCATATGACAAACAGCTCGCGCATGAGATGCAGCGGGGGAGATTACACGAGCGGCTTCTCCAGGATGCGGCTGAGAACCCGATGGGGATCCTTGCCAAGCACATCGCTGATCGTCTGCATGTCGCTTGGAAGCCTCCGGGTGTGAAACGGATCATGGCTAGATTCAAGCTGCGCGCCATCAAGCGGGCAATGGAGGTGCGCACATGAATGACAAGCATCTTACGGGTGCGCAGGATGGTGTCAAGCGCGGGATGGGGGTGCGATGATGAACGGACGAGCATCCGGTTCTGGGAGTGAGGCGCGGGAAACGCGCTTCTCGATGTGGGAGTATGCGGCGAAGTTTCGGAGCGGCAGTCCGGGGAGTGCCGACGGAGAACGTGGCAGGCTCTATGCAGGAGCAATCGATGCAGGCACCAAACCGCTGGCTGTTAGGCCGATGGCGGAGAACCATCGGGCAGTGCGTTCGCCGTCCTGGCGGCTGACGACGGGCAGCGGTGATGACAACTTCACCCATCATGTATGCTCGCATGAGGAGTTTATGTCGATCGTCGAGGATATGCGCGCCTTTCTCGTGGAGAATCGGGCGGAAACCGAGGAGGAACAGATCCAGTACGGCACGGCGCTGAATCGCGCAGTTCTCGGATATGCGCGGGAGAGGCAGGCGTTTATGGCGATCATCCAGGATCGGTTGGCGGCCTTGCGGCTGCATCATCTTCGACCTCTGTCAGCCCAGTACGAGACGATGAGCGAGGCGGTATTCGCAGAAGTGATCGGCATGAATGTGCTGGAGTCGGTGCTGAAGGAGCGGGAGAACCTCGAGGAAGTGCAGGTGATCGGCACGCGGATCTTCGAGGTGCGCAGCGGAAGATCCAGAAGGTCGCCATACAGCTTTCGTTCGGTGGAAGAGGTGGAACGGTTGCAGCAGAACCTCGTCTTGTACAATCGCGATGCGATCAATACGCGCAAACGATGGGCGGAAGTTTCGCTTCCCGATGGTTCGCGCGTCACGATGACCGGGTTCGGGTACACGAGGGAGCCGACGATCACGATCCGTTTCTTTCCGCTGAGCGAGGCAACGCTCGACAGCCTGATCGGTGAGCCGTATGACACGCTGGACAGTGAAACGGCCATGTTGCTTAAGGCTATCGTCGCGGCTCGCCTGAATCTTGTTGTGATCGGCGCGACCAATACGGGCAAGTCTCATCTGCTCAAGGCGCTGATCTCGGTCATCCCCGATGACCAGCGGATCGTGACGATCGAACAGCGTTGTGAGCTTCAGCTGAGCAAGATTTATCCCGACAAGAACATCGTCGAATTCGAAGCGCCGGACGACGATCCGCTGCATAACGGTGAACAGGCGTTTCGCCTGGCGCTCAGACAATCGCCGGAACGCATCATCCTCGCCGAGATTCGCGACCAGGAAGCGAATCTGTATGTTAGGGCATGCACGCGCGGGCATATGGGGAGCATGACGACCGCGCATGTCAATACGCTTGAGGATGTTCCTGATGCGATCACCGATATGTGCATGCTCGACAAGAGGGGCATGAATCCGGATCGCTTGCGCCGCCGCATCGCCCGGTTCGTCACGCAGATCGGCATCGAGATGCGGAACATCGGCGGCAAGAGGAGGATCGTCCGCATCGGTGAGATCATCGAGCAAGACGGGCATATCGAGGTGCGCGATCTGGTCCGGTATGATCATAAGCTGGGGAGCTGGCTGAAGGTACAGCCCTTGGACAAGCAGTTCAGCGAGCATATCCGGCGTCATTGCCCGGAGCACTATGATGCGCTTCGGGCGGGGGAGTGGATTACGCCATGAAGACCGAACAGTTGGTGATGCACGGAGCGCTGCTCCTGGCGTTGTTTATCTTGGTCTACGTCGCCTGCCGCGGATTGCTTGATGTGTTGCTTCTGACCGCTGAACGGCACGTACGATTGCGGTCTTTCCAATTGCCCATAGCGCGCCGGACTGAGGCGGCTAAGCAAGCATCGGGGTGGCTGCTCAGGCATATGCAGGATGTGCTGGAGGCATTGAATATCCGGGCCAGACCGGAATCGCTCCTGCTCGTATCCGTTGTCGGTTTCTTGGTTGGCATCGGAGCCGGAGCCTATCTGTTTCAGCATCTTCGCGGCATGCTGATGCTTGCCGCCATGCTGGCCGCACTGCCCTATATCGTGCTGCGCATGCGTCTGGTCAGCAAACAGATGGCGTCACGGCTGGAGTTTCTTCCGGCAGTGGAGGTGTTCTACCAGTATTACGTGATGACCGAGCCGCGCAATATCCGGCAGGCATTGGCCCTGTGCTTGGAGGAACGGCGCATGCGCATGCCGGTGAGGGCGCCTTTCGAACGGCTCTTCCGTCACCTGTCAACCAATCGTTCCGTCGATGACGCGTTGCGTGTATTCTCCTTCTCAATCGGCCATGTGTGGGGGATGTATCTGACCAATCTGTTGCGCGTCGGCTTGACGGAAGGCATCGATATATCGGCCAGCTTGCAGGAGCTGATCCTGGATATGCGGCAGTCGCAGACGGCGGATCAAGCGGCGCGCAATCGCCTGCTGGAGATCCGGATCGCCAACTTCTCGCCGCCCGTCTTCTTCGTGCTGTTCATCTTCGTCAATTTCCGGCTTAACGGCCAACAGGCTTTCTACTACTATCTGGTTGATGCAGGCGGCAAGAACATGCTGCTCAATGGCATCATCCTGATGTTTGCTTCCTTCGTGATGGGCTTGTGGCTGTCGATTCGCCGCATGTAGCGGGCAGCCGTCCATTTCAATCATGGAAGGAGGTGAAGGATGTGGCGGAGATCTATCGGTTTCTGCTGTTGGCCGCAGTGGTGCTTGTTTTATTCATCACCACGTACGTGGCAGTGTCATCCCTGATTCTCTATCTCCTGCCGCTTAGGCCCGCACTGCCCCTGCAACGGGTCAAGTTGATGCTGGAGAAGCGCCGCAGATACCGCTTGCTCCGCTGCCTGTTCCTCGTGCCGAAGGAGGAATCGCGCCTGGAAGAGCTCGGCAGCTTGCTGGAATCAAGCGGCTGGTCGATCGATGCAACAGATTATACCGCGGGCAAGAGGCTTCTGATCGTCGTCTTCACATTTGGCGGCATGCTGGCCTACTGGGGGTGGGAGAAGCAATGGATCTCGGGCATAGCCTTGCTGGCAGCAGCGGCAGTATGCGTCACCGTACTCGTTGTACTTGGCTGCGACAAGCTGATCTGGAGAGCCATGCGGGAGCAGCGGCGCGCGCGGATCGTGCGCGAGATCCAGTTGGTCAGTTCACAGTTGCTCTACTACAAGCATTCGAGGATGAACTTGCACCATCAGTTGCAGAGATGCGTGCCGCTCACCAGTTACATCCGCAAGGAACTGCAACTAATGGTCAACGAATGGTATGAAGGGGCCGGTGAAGCGATCCGGCGCTTCCGCAAGCGGCTTATGACCGATGAAGCGGATGATTTCGCTGAGACGTTGAACGCGCTTCGCCTCCATGGCAGCGAGCACTATTACGAGCTTCTGGAAGAGAGGATAAGCTACTACAAAGAGAGGCTGGCCCTTATACGTGAAGGCCGCAAGGAAGCTACATCGTATCTGCTGTTCGTCATGTCCGGCGTGCCGATATTCTATACCTTCCTGATTTTTATCTATCCGTGGGTTGCGGAGGCGCGCGTATTGTTCCAATCGTTGGGCTGAACCGAAGCGATGGCCGATTACTCATCCAACATTTTTATCGATATTCATTCATGTTATCAAAGCAATTAATGAGGTGGTCGTAATGAGGAACATTTTGATTACGGTGATGATGCTGATTGTGGTGGCAGTCATTTTCGTGAATGTGGTAACCAAAAATGGCGGCTTGCAGGATGCGATCGAAAAGCAGGGCAGCCATGCCATTACGCGCATCAATGATCTGTATAAGCCATCCACGACTCCTTGAGGGGATATTCATGCGTTCGATACTGGTGACGGTTCTGCTGTTGATCGTCGTTATCGGTTTGTATCAGGTGCTGTTCGCTGGAGAAGATGGCATGCTCGATCTATTGGAAGAGCGAGAAGACTCGGTTGCGGAGAGGATCATACGGTTGAATCCGTGAAAGTTGGCTTGCGGCTTAGAAGCAGGCGCACAGGAGGAGTGAGGTTTGAAGCAGATATTGGCTTTCGTCCTGCTCGCGGGAATCATCTGCTGGTTCATGTTCAGTCCGATCTACAGGCATGTGTTGATCATGAGACAGGCCGCGTTGCAGCAAGAGGTAGACTATCTTCTGGAGATCGGGGCCAATGCATCCCATGGTTATATCGATGCGGGTATGATCGCTGCTTCCAAGGCACGCCTTGCAGCCAAAGGCTTCGATGTGACGCGGCTGGAGTACATCGTCCGTTCAGATGCGGGTCTGCCTGCTGATTCGCCGGCTGCGCCACTCCTGCGAGGCACGGGGCTGGAACTGACGATCCGTTACCCGGTGGAGGATCTTCTGGATATCGACCGGCTGATAGGCATTACTCCGCCCGACAGTTCGGCCCACATCCAAGCATCTGGCGTGAAAATGAGCGAGTATGTTCCATAGAAGGCGATGGGATCATCCACGAGCAAGTCCCATCGATCTGTGGAGTGACACGATAAGCGGTTATGCATCATGGTCCATCGGGGCGGATACGGTCGGACTCATCTTGTATATCTGGAGGAGCGATAGTTAAGCGATATGTACAAGCTGGTCCTGGTATTCCTGGTGGCGGTTGCTTCGTTCGCCCTGTATGCGGTGCAGATGGATGAAGAAGCGGCGGTTCGGGTATTTTTCCAATTGAAGCAAGCGGTGAACCGGGCGGCTCATGCCGCTGCGCAGCAGATCGACCTCAAGAGTCTGGCGGAAGGATTCATCATCTATGACGAAGATGCTGCCCGGCAGGAAGCGGAGCGATACTTGCGGCTGAATCTGAAGCTGGACGAGCGGCTTATGGCGGAGGATGACTCTTATCTGAAGGGGGCGGTCGCGGTTCGAGAACTGGTCTTGATCGATGATACACACACATTTCCGTATCACTATGAGAACGCCCAGTACGACTATGATGTGACGCTGCACAAGCCAGGTGTGATCCTGATCATCGAGGCGGAGTACGATCGGATGTTTCAGGCGATAGGGCCGATCATCTGGCAGGTGAAGGGAGCGGCGGAGATCGTCCGCTAACGAAGGTAGCAGAGCTGGCGTCCAGGCCCGGAATCGCCCGCTCTTTCCTTGCGTGCGATCGAATGGACAACTTCGGTTTGGCCAGGACAAATCGATTTGAGTTCGCTGCTTCTGTTCCGCTACAATAGGAAGAAACAAGCATATGGGGGAACAGTGGATGGGAGCTAGGGAACGAATCGAGCGATTGCAGGCGAGACTGGTTGCAGAGGGCTGCGATGGTTATCTCGTCACGCAGAACATCGACCTCTACTATCTGACAGGATCGATGCAGACCGGGTATTTGTTCGTCCCCGCAGAGGGCGAGCCTGTATTGTATGTGAGGCGGAGCGTGTCTCGCGCCATACAGGAGAGCGATGTGCGGACGGAACCGCTCGGATCGTTCAGGCAATTTGGCGATAAGCTGGCGGCAGCATATCCGCATCTATGGGCGAACAAGCAGCCGGTGATGGCCACCGAATACGATGTGCTGCCCGTGCAGCAGTTTGACCGGTTGAAACAGGTGATTCCCGGAGCCGAGTGGCGTGATGGATCGGGCATCATGCGCGAACTCAGGATGATCAAGTCCCCTGAGGAAATCGAACTCATCCGTCAGTCTGGAGAGCTGATCGGTGAAGCGCTGGATCATGCGCTTGGTCTGATCAAGGTCGGCATGACGGACCTGGAACTCATCACCGAGATCGAATATTATGTCAGGCGCCGTGGCCATATGGGGATCATGCGTATGCGCGGGTACAATCAGGAGATCATCACCGGCATGGTCGGCTCTGGTTGGGCTGGGGCTATGCCGACGTACTTCGACGGGCCGGCCGGCGGGCAAGGATTGGGACCAGCGAGCCCGCAAGGAGCAGGTATGAAACCGATCGAGCGGGACGAGCCGATCCTCATCGACATCGGCTGCTGCGTGAACGGCTATGTCATCGACCAGACGAGAACGGCGGTCATCGGCCGTTTGTCCGACGAACTGCGTACGGCCTATGAGGCATCCGAACGCATCCTGCGGCAGACGGAATCCTCTCTTCGTCCGGGCACTGTGTGTGAGACGCTGTACGCCGATGCGCTGGCGGCAGCCCGGGAGGCTGGGCTGGCTGACCATTTTATGGGCTATGGGGAGGATCAGGTGAAGTTCCTCGGCCATGGCATCGGCCTCGAGGTAGACGAATGGCCGGTGCTCGCGCGCGGCTTCCAGTACAAGCTGCAGCCCGGCATGGTGATCGCGATCGAGCCGAAGTTCACATTCCCGGGCAAGGGCGTCGTCGGCATCGAGAATACCTACTATATTACCGAAGATGGTTGGGACAATCTCACGCCTTTCCGCGAAGGCGTCATTGAGCTGTGAAGCTCTGCAAGACTACGGATCGAACAAGGAGAGGATCGTTATGAGCATCATCGTCCAACCTCGCTGGCTGCTGGCCAGAATGTATGAACCGGATCTGGTGATCGTCGATTGCCGGTTTCAGTTGGGCGCACCTGAAGCAGGGCGCAAGGCGTATGAGCAGGATCATATTCCAGGTGCGTTGTATGCCGACCTGGAGACGGATCTGTCCGCGCCGATCACGGAGCACGGCGGACGCCATCCGCTGCCGGATACCGAAGCCTTCGCGTCATTCATCGGCAAGCTCGGCATCGATCAGGATACGCGTGTTGTCGCCTATGACGACCAGGGCGGAGCGTTCGCGGCCCGGCTGTGGTGGCTGCTCCGCTATCACGGGCACAAGAAGACATATATCCTCGATGGAGGGTACAGTAAGTGGAAGGAGCTCGGCTATCCGGTCAGCGACGCGAAACCTCCTGTTATCGTGCCGAAGACCTTCGTCCCGGATATCCAATCGGATATGCTGGTCAGTATGCAGGATGTGCGGGATCGGCTGGGCAGTACGCATACGGTGCTGATCGACTCACGGGAGCCGCGCAGGTACAGGGGCGAGGAGGAGCCGATCGACAAGAAAGCCGGACACATCCCGGGTGCGCGCAACCTGTTCTGGAAGGACGTCCTGAACGGTGAAGGTTTGTGGAAGCCTGTGGAGGAACAGAAGCAGCGCTTCGTAGAAGCGGGGCTCGACCCGGACAGCGATCAGGAGATCATCGTGTACTGCGGTTCCGGTGTCACCGCTTGCCCGAATGTACTGGCATTGGAGCAGGCAGGCTATCGTCATGTGAAGCTCTACGCCGGAAGCTGGAGCGACTGGATCTCGTATGAGGACAACCCGGTGGCGACGGGAGACGAATAAGCCGCGTCAGAAACGAACAAGAGGATTGCAACCAGCGATGGAGGCAATCCTCTACATGTTTCCGCGTTCAACAACTTGCAAACAAGCGAAGCGGCGAGCGGCGGGGAAAAAAGTTGCTCCACCGCCCTCCGGGCGTTTCGTTAGCGTTTGGGAGCGCTAGTGCTAGTCCATGTCCACGCTAATCCTAGCTAATCCTAAAAGTCGTCCACGCTTGCGCGGGCGCGAGAACTAGCTAACGCTAGCACTAACCCAAGCTAACCCTGGGGTTCACTCGGGGTTCACCTGGGTGAGGATATTTCTGCTACGTTCTCTCAAGTTGTGCATCGAGACTCCTTTCAGGTTGCCTTTATGGAATATACCAAGAATCTTTTCGAAGTGAGTTCCAATGTTTTCTGAAATGTCATAATATGTCTTTTCATTGTTAACAGGGATGCTGATGAACATATCTGTATGATGCAGCGCACATGGAGTCATGAAGAACTGAGAGACGATAGACAACTCTTCCTTAGGCTTATCGTCTATCTTAAGGATCACCATCTTATCAGGTATACATATATCTTTTTTTGAATGATCAAGGGACTTTTTTTATACCAGATCATATTATCTCCTAAGGTACATGATATAGTTAGTATTCAGATAATCAAAATACAATACGGCATTTTCTCCAAAGTATATAGACCAACTATCATTTCGTATTCGTTAGAGACATGGGGCTAATTTCCACCATATCGCTTAAGTCCACTGTGTTTGAAATTGGGGGACTTAAGGTATACGCTCGTCATAAAGCTTATTCTATTATCCATTATACCTGATAACTTCAGCGGTTGATGGGAAAGGGCCGCGAGAGACCCCTAACCGATCCCATTCGCAGCCCTTCTGCAAATCGTGCCTTCCCAAGACACTTGTGTATACCGTGTCTACTCCTTCACCAGGCTCTCCAGTTTCACGGTCAGCTCGTTGAGCTGTGTGATGCTGCTCACGATGTTGTACACGCGCTGCAACTGCGTCTCAGCGCTCGCCAATACTTCCTCGACGGAGGCGGCGGATTGCTCGGAGATCGCCGCAACCTTGCCGGTTTCGTCGTTAACCTGAACCGACGAGTGGAGCAGTTGTTCATTCCGCTCCTTCAGTTGTTCCGCTTGCTGCAACACTTCTTCCGTTTTCGCCCTGATCTGCTCGAACAGTTCCTCTACCTGTTCCGCCGTATGCTTGCCGGATACCGCTGCCTGAAGGCCTGCTTGCACCATCTGCGATCTTCGCTTGAATCGTACCGAGGCTGCCAGCGATTTCGGATGATGCAAACTCTGCACTTTGCGCCAGCTTGCGAATCTCCATGGCGACAACCGAGAAACCTCGGCCTTGCTCGCCTGCACGCGCCGCTTCAATGGATGCATTCAGTGAGAGCAGGTTTGTTTGTCCTGCGATGTTCCTGATCATAGTGACGATATCTTCGATTTTCGCATTTTCCCGGTTTACCTCATGCATCACATTCGCTGTCGTTTCCACAGCCTGATTGATGGCCCGGATTTCTTCCGACAGCCTGGTCATGCTGTCTCTGCCTTGAATCGTAATATCCGAGATGTTCTTGGATGTTTCACTCATATCTGCGGTAGCCGCCACCGTCTGCTCCGCCGTCTGCGTGACGTGATACATCGACTGAGAGATGTCCTGCAAGCTCGACGCCTGTGTCTCGATGCCGACAGAGATTTCCTGGAAAGCGTTCACGACTTCCTGTGTGATCGCTCCAGTGGAAGTCGCTTCGCTCTGAATAGTGGCAGCCGATCGGCCGAGCACCTCTACGGATTCCTTCACCTCTTGCAGAATATCCTCTGTTCTCTTCCTGGCTTCTTCCGATTGGATCACACTATGCTCGATCCTCTTCCTCATGTTGGCGCCGATGATGCTTTGTGCGACCAACGTCACGAAGACCAGGATCAGGAAGGCATTGACTCCGATCTGGTCGATGTCGGGACCTATGTATGCATCCTTGGTGAAGAAGGAATAGTTCAGAATGGCAAGAGCGAGCACACCGTTCAACACAAGCGGACGGTAGTTGTGATAGATGGACATGATCGTCAGACATAGAAACAGGATGATCGTATCCGTGATGAGGGTCGAACTGGAGAGGAAGAAAAAGGAAACCACATTCAAACCAATGGCGATGATGTACTGGACATACCTGATGGCGATCTTCCGCCATGTCAGGATGGTGCACAACAGGGCGATCGGGACACCTGTCAGGAGAAGCTCGTAGATGGTATCTGAGGAAAGAGAGGTAGCAGTTCCCAATACAAGAGAGCCCCATAAGATCCAAACCATAATCTTGTTCCGCTTGTGAAGATCCAACAGATGATCACTCATGGATGGACAACACCTCTGTGACAGTAGATTTGATGTTAGATATTTATACGAAAATAAAAAAAATCCTCCGCATAATTCGACAAAATTATAAAAAATTTTCCGAATCATCACAAAATGACCGAAGGATATGCGATAAAAATCACTGACAAACATAATAAATCCCATGAATTCCTGTTAATTACATGGAGTTCATACTTGTCCAAAATGTTCACTTCAATTTATTGACATTGTGCATAAAAATCATAATTTTTCACTGGATTACCAGAAAATATCTGGTAATTTTGGAAGAGAGGAGGGTTCCAGGAGCCGGCCCTGGCCCTTGCTCATCATGTATCTATTCAAAATTTTAGGAGGGATTGCTGATGGAAGGATCGCGAACCAGACTCACTGGCAAGCAGTTGGTTGTCCTGATCGTCACGTTCTTGCTCATCAACTTGGTGATGGCAGTACAGTTTCCTCCGAATGCGCACGCGGCGACCGTCAATGTCGTCAATGGCATCCAGTTTACCGACACGAACGGCAATGTCGTCCACGCCCACGGCGGTGGGATGATTAAGGTAGGAAATTACTATTATTGGGTGGGCGAGAATCGTGACGGCACGAATCTGGTGTCTCTGTACCGGTCGACGGATCTGAAGAACTGGGAGTTCCGTGCTCATCTGCTAAGCAAGGGCATGGGCGGAGAACTCGCTACCGCGAATATCGAACGGCCCAAGATTCTGTATAACAGCGCTACAGGCAAATACGTCATGTGGATGCATAAGGAAAATGGCGTAGATTACTCCGAAGGACGAGTGGCGGTAGCTTCCGCATCCAACATCGAAGGGCCATACACCTATCATGGCAGTTTCCGTCCGCTCGGCTACGAGTCCCGTGACCTGACGGTGTTCAACGACAACGGGACAGCGTATCTGATCTCTGCAACCAAAGGAAGCGGCACAAACTCGGACCTCAACATTTATCGTCTGACGCCTGACTTCTTGAATGTTGAAGCGCTGGTGCAAACCTTGTGGCCGGGACAATATCGGGAAGCGCCAGCGGTATTTAAACGGGGCAATGTCTATTTCATGATCACCTCCGGCGCAACAGGCTGGGATCCGAACCAGGCCAAATACGCCACCGCCACCAGCATCGAAGGCACCTGGAGCCAGCCGGTCAACCTTGGCGATTCCACCACCTATGGGTCGCAGCCTGCCTATGTCATCCCGGTTGTGGGCAGTCAGACAACTTCTTATCTGTATCTGGGTGATCGCTGGGCCGGAGCTTGGGGAGAGCCGGTGAATAACTCCAGATATGTGTGGTTGCCGTTGTCTTTCCCGACGTACAATACGCTGGAGCTGAACTGGTATCCCAGCATCGACATCGACACGCAGACAGGCGTGATCACCGGCAACAGCAGCGGCGGACTCTTCGATCCGACCAAACACTATATCATCCGCGGCGTGCAGAGCAACCGCGTGCTTGATGTTGACGGACAATCGACGGAGAATGGAGCGAACGTGCAACTGTGGGACTATTGGGGCGGCAACAATCAGAAATGGCGGATCGAATCCGTCGGCAATTATTACCGCTTCGTGAATGTGGGCAGCGGCAAGGTTCTGGACGTTGCTGGCTATTCATCGGCGGATGGCGGCAATGTGATCCAATATGAATGGAATGGCGGGACCAATCAGCAGTGGAGCCTCGTTTTCGCAGGCGGAAACAATCGCTGGCGGATCGTCAACCGCCACAGCGGCAAGTCGCTGGATGCAAACAGCACAGGTAACGGAGCCAATGTGCAGCAGTATTTCTGGTGGGGCGGCGACAATCAGAAGTGGGAAATCATACAGGTGAATTAACAGGCTGCCATGATGAAGCGCACTGAGGGGGCAATGCCCCCTCTTTGTATGAAGGTGGCGGATGTAAAGTTGCGTGAACGGAATTTGAACCTGGGCGCTTTCATGTGCTGGTGAGACATCCATGGTCTAAAGTGATAGAGGTACAAGCAGGTGGTTGGGCATCATACGGAGAAGATAGATCTGTCCGCTAAGAGCACGGAAGAACAGGTAAACAGGCTGGCCGCGATGTTAGCATAGTCACAGGAGGGATACGCATGGAATGGCTGAATCAGATGCAAGCGGCGATCGATTACATGGAGGGGCATATGGAGGAACGGATCACGATAGACGATATCGCGAGAGCGGCATGCTCGTCACCGTTTCATTTCCAGAGGATGTTCTATATGCTCACAGGAGTGACCGTAGGCGAATATATACGCAGGCGCAAACTGACCCTGGCCGCTCAGGAGCTGGCCGGCTCCGGTAGCAGGGTGCTGAATGTCGCGCTCAAGTACGGGTATGATTCGCCGGAATCGTTCGCCAAAGCATTCCGTAAGCTTCACGGGATCACGCCATCGCAAGCGCGCGCCGAGGGCGTGAAACTGAAAGCCTACCCGCGTATTGCCTTTAAAATCTTGTTGAAGGGTGATAAGGAAATGGACTATCAAATCGTGGAGAAGCCTGCGTTTAAAGCAGCAGGGATTGTGTTGGAGACAACGTTGGAGGACGGCTATAACCTGAAGGACATTCCGAAGTTCTGGGCGGAGAGCAACCAGAATGGCAGTGTGGCGAGAATCAGCCAACTGCTTGGCGTAGACGAGATGTACGGGGTCATCTACGACATGGATCTAGGACAGGACACGTTCAAGTACATGATCGGCGGACGGTTCAACGGCGAACAGGTTCCGGAAGGGTTAACCGTTATTGATATTCCGGCATCCCGTTGGGCGGTGTTCACTGCGGTAGGCCCGCTGCCGGGCTCGATTCAGTCCTTGTTCGGACGCATCTTCCAGGAATGGTTCCCAGCGACCGGATATGAGCATGCCGACGCGCCGGAGCTGGAAGTGTACTTGCCGGGCGATACCCGTTCGGCAGATTATCGCTGCGAGGTTTGGATTCCCATCGTGAAGAAAGATTCCTGATAAACCAGATGCCCTTGCTGCTGAGCAGCAAGGGCATTTTTATGGATACAGGCCGGCCCCAGCAGGGATGTGTGCGAAACATCGTACACTTGGGCATGGAAATGCAGTCCCTGAGCGCGATTTGGACGATCACATGTAAACGCGGGACGCACTTCGACTTGGATCGCCGGCTTCAGCCTCCAGATGTCAACCGTCTGAGAGGAGCATGATCGCTACTGAAGCAACTGGACGGACTAACGCGCCTTCTTCTTGCCGAGCCGTCGGATCAGCCGTCGTGCCCGGATGAAACGACGGTACGCGGCGGGATCGATGCGGCGCAGACCATGGAAGTTCGGATTCGTATTCGCTTCGATAAACCAGATGTGCCGCTGTTTGTCGATGGCCATATCCAGTCCAAGGATCCGCACGGGGAAGCGCTTGCCCAGGACCCTAACGATGCGCCCGGAGACCTGCTTCAACTGCTGGCGCATCTCCTCGGCGTCAACAGTAGGCTTCATCCGCCGCAGGGTAGGCATGATGCGCGCATCGGTGCCACCCTTGGCGACGTTGGTGACAGTGGCATTCTTCCTGGGAGCAATCTTCGCGCTCATCCATGTCAACTGCCACTGGTCGCCCGGCTTCACCCAGACGATGCGCAGATCAAACGGCTTGCCGGCAACGGTTGCCAGTCTCACCCCACGCTGAATGACGTAGCGATGGCCGCGAAGCATCACTCTACGCAAGACATGGGGAAGTTGGAAGGCATGACACCGAAGGCTAAAGTTCCTCCAGGATACGATATACGTGGAATTGCCGCCTTGCTCGACACGAATCACGCCGGTCCCGCCACTGCCTTTGTCCGGCTTGATGTATATCATGCGCCATTTGCGCAGCATGCTTGTGAGCTGATCGTCCGTAAACCATACCATCTGAGGTATATGTTTGGTTACGCTTGAATCGCGCATCAACGGCCGGGTTTTCCTCATCTTGCTCACAATATATTGGTGGCGAATGGGGACAACCTCCTTTCAAATGCTTGCTCTGGCACCATAACTGGTATTCAACCACTAACATATGCGAGTGGAGATGAAGCGAACTCGGACACATGACCGTAATCCGGCTATTTCATTTTATCGGGAGAGACTTGTGGACTCTTTTCCCATCTTTCCTTCTGCTCCACCTGGCCATTTGCGGACCGTATGAAGCGTTGCTGCTCGCGATTGTGCATATAACGGGACTTCGGCCTGGGATAAGGAAGCCCTCCAATGATTGGCCACGCCACAGCTCTGGCCAGGTTGACGAGAGAACGCAGTCGATTCACGATTTCGACTGGAGGATCATGACGTCAACAGGTTCTGACAGCAGTCTTCGCAACACATCATCTTGTCACTTTTTCTAACGCATTTTCGTCGGATAAAACCTGATGATACCCCTGATTCACACGATTTATATGCAAATATATAGTAAAATTTACCCTTATTGTGATAGAATTTCTCTCATAAATAGACAAAATACCTAACTAATTACCTTGAAGGGGTGTCATTGGGATGGGAATGGATGAACTGCAACTCAATCTGAATTTTGTATGGACCATCATGGCTGCAGCTCTGGTCTTCCTGATGCAGGCTGGGTTCGCCTCTTTAGAGGCGGGGTTTGTTCGCGCGAAAAACTCGATCAACGTAGCGATGAAGAATGTTGTGGACATTGTCATCGTGAGCCTCGTCTTTATCTTCATCGGTTTTCCGCTGATGTTCGGTCCGACCAACGGGCTATTCGGTTCGGAAGGTTTCTTCCTGACGGGCTTCATGTCCGAAAGCGACCCGTGGCTGTTTGCTTTCCTGTTCTTCCAGATCGTGTTTGCCGGTACAGCGAGCACGATCCTCTCCGGCGCCGTCGCGGAACGGATGACCTTCCACGCATACATCATCGCCACCATCATCATAACGACGCTGATCTATCCGGTCTTCGGCCATTGGGCCTGGGGCAACCTGTTCATCTCGGATCAGCCGGCATGGCTTGCGGACATGGGCTTCATGGATTTCGCAGGTTCGACGGTGGTTCACTCCATTGGCGCTTGGGTAGCGCTCGCAGGCATCATCGTCATCGGCCCACGCATCGGCAAATTCAACGAGGATGGCACGCCCAACCCGATCACGGGCAGCAATATCCCTCTGGCCACGCTTGGCGTGTTCCTGCTGTGGTTCGGGTGGTTCGGGTTTAATGCCGGTTCGACGACGACGGGAGATACGAGCATCGCGTTGATCGCGCTCAACACGCTGCTGGCTGCATCTGCTGCCGGATTGGCCAGCCTCGTGTGCAGTTACCTGATATCCGGCATGGCGAAGGTGGAATATCTGCTTAACGGCGTGCTTGGCGGCTTGGTGGCCATCACGGCAGGCTGTAATGTGTTTACGCCGGCGCTCTCCGTGTTGGTAGGATTCATCGGCGGCTTCGTGCTCGTCCTTGCGTTGCTCTTCATCGAGCACAAGCTGAAACTGGATGATGCAGTAGGCGCGGTAGCTGTGCATGGGGCGTGCGGCGCATGGGGGACAATCGCGATCGGCCTGCTGGCTCCTGGTGAGATGCTGGCTGCTGGCAGCAGGTGGGAACAGGTAGGAGTACAGGCGCTGGGAATCGGCATCGCATTCCTGTGGACATTCCCAATCGCTCTGCTGATGTTCTGGCTGATTAAGAAACTCGGCGCCATCCGCGTCGATCGCGAGCAAGAGCTGCAGGGGCTTAACGTCTCCGAACATGGTGCGACCATTGCTCTGGTCGATACGATAACGGCCATGCAGGAGATCGCAGCAGCCAGAGGCGATCTCAGCAAGACGCTGCCTGTCAACTACGGAGAAGACACTGCACAGTTGAATGAAGCGTTCAACAAGATGATCGATTCTCTGAATGAGATCGTATCTGCGGTCAAATTGGAAATGAACCATGTGATTGAGACGAGCAGAATGATGTTAACGCATACGCAACATATCGAGAAGAACATCAAGGATAATTATGACAGCATCATCCAGATGAACGCTGGCCTGCAAGAGGTGCAGGCGGTCATCGAGACGGGCAATCGGAGGGAGGATCATTTCCTCGATACGATTCGCGGAAGTGTGTACGCATTCCAGGAGTACGTCGGCAGGATGAGCGAGATGAAGCGGATCGGCAACGAGGTATCCGGGTTCATGAACGCGATCCATCAGGAGAAGGAAGAAACCTCCGCCTCCATGGTGGAAGTGCATGCGCAGATGCAGAGCATGCAAGCCTTCGCGGAGGAAGTGGAAGCGATGGTTGATCTGATCCAGGCGACATCCGACCAGATCGATCTGTTATCGCTGAATGCGCGCATCGAAGCGGCGCGTGCCGGTGAACAGGGGAGAGGGTTCGCCGTTGTGGCGCAGGAGATCAAGCGGTTATCCGAGCAAACGAGGCAATCGATCAACGAGATTCGCGGCTCCATCGACAAACGCCTCCTCGGGCTGAAGAGAGGAATCGAGAAGATCGGCATCACCTATACGAATCTGGGACACCTCACCGAACATCTGGAGAAAACGCAGCAATCGATCATGACGATGCTGGGCCTGGTGGCGCGAATCGACGAAGAGACATTGAGATTCTCTCAACAGTTCCAGGAGTTGGTGGATGATTCGGCAGATCTGCAGGAGGAAAGGCAGGAGAGAACTGAGCAGCTTGCCGAGATCGTGATGTCGGTGGAGAACATCTCCGAAGGAACGGATATGATCCGCCAGCATATCGCCTCGATCGCTTCGGAAGCGGGAGCGATGGTCGAAGGATCGCTGCGTCTGGAGCGCAAGCTGGCGAGCTTCAAGACCAAGCCGGTTACGGATGAATCAGAAGCAGAGAGCCAAGCCTCCAGCAATGGAGTCATCGTGCCGAATCTGGTTCAATGATCGGGTGAATCTGTTCTTCTCCTCTCGCCCTCCGTGTTTCCGGCCTGCGTGCCGCTCTTGCACATTCCGCTGGAGTGTGACAGGCTGCTGAAACATTTTACGGTTACAGGCCGTCTATGGAGACGAATCACGAACACGATATAAGGAGGCGATAGGGTGAAGAGATGCTCGGTGAAAGTGTTCCTGCTCATGGTGGCAGCCTTGGTCATGTTTAGCGTGAATGCAAGTGCATTCGATGATATACCGCAGGATGATGAATCCCGAAGCAAGATTCTGAAACTGCAGGAGCTTGGTGTGATCAGCGGGATCGACGGATCATTTCATGGCGATAAAGAACTGACTTATGCGGAAGGCATCCATATGATCGTCAAGGGGTTGGATCTGAATCTGTCCGCCTACATGTTCATCAAGGCGCCGGAGGCAAAGGATTCTTTCGATTATGTACCGGAGGATGCCTGGTATACGAAATCGTTCATCATCGCGGCGGTGAGGGGCTTGCAACTGGATCGATCGCTTGATCCGAATACGGTGATGACACGGGAGGAGTTTGCACATCATCTGCTCACGGCGCTTGACAGGACCGGACCTTATCCATTTACGAAGATGCTGTTTGTGGTCGAGGATGAAACGGACTTGAATCCTGACTACATGCACAGCATTCAACTCTTGTTAAATGGCGGGATCATCTCGCTGGACGAGGATGGAAAGTTCCGGCCGAAGCAACCGATCACCCGCAAGGAAGCGGCGGTCATGCTGTACGACGCGATGGAGTTCAAGAACAACCATACATCACAGGAGACAGACGAAGAAGGTTATCCTGACCAAGAAGTGACGTTTGAAGTGACTGAAGTGAATGAAGAAGTCAACAAAGTAACGGTGTCGTGGGGCGAGCAGCCGAATCCCGGCTATGGCATCACGATCAGCAGCATTCATTTCGTCGATGAGTTCGAGACGGCGGTTGTCTACTACCGGCTGTCGTACCCGAATCCGGATCTCTTCTACCCGCAGGTGATCGTCTATCCGAAGGATGAGACCTATGTTTCTTCCGCATATAAGATAGTCATCGAAGAGGAGCCATGAGCGAACAGGAATATCATCATTGTTGACCGCGCTATGAGATGCGAGGCAACGGGGACCGCGTGTGCGGTCCTTTTTTGTTTGACTGCAATCGCGGCAGACGTTGCGTTGGCGTGGTTAACGGATTGGTCCTATTCGCACCCTCTTTCAATGCCGGTCTCAAGTAGAATAGGTAAAATTATCTAGGTTTTTTCTTTAGTTTTTTAGGTAATAATTAGGTGAAAATGGTAGTATACTCGAGATGACAAGTATGGCCATTTTCGTATGTAAGCGCTTAATTTATTAGTTATGTGTTTTTGGTTTTTAGGAATTTTTCATATCAAAACATCATAAACTCCTTACTCCCCAGATATTTACCTCGTATATTTCCCCATACAATTTCTTTAATGGAATATATTGACGAGATTCAAGCCTTTCTGTTATCTTTGATTTGTCATAACAATACATAAATATAGATAACAAAAATATAAAATTTATCATCATTTGTTTGTTTCATGTTGATCTGAAAGGGTGGTGATGTCGGGTACATGTCGCGCTGTCTTGAACACCGTGGTTCATGAAGCTGTTCTCATTCGTATGTCATTCTATTTTCCTGTAAGGGGGATGTTTGGAAGATGGTAAAAATGAATAAGCTTACATTATGGCTCATGTCACTGGTGCTTCTGTTGGGCATGCTCGCAGCGTGCTCTGGCGGGGGCAATAACAACAGTGACTCAAACACGCCGCCAACACCTCAGTCGACCACAAATGAAAGCGGTAACAATAGCGGGGATAATCAACCGGAGAAAGAGCCGGAACCGGAGCCGTTACAACGGGATGATGGAAGAGGCGGATGCAGCCTGGCGGGAAGTGTTGAAGCTGAACGCCAACTATGAGCTGGCCTACAAGGGCATCGGTCGCTCACTGATGCGCCAGGGGAGGCTGAAGGAGTCGCTGGAGATGCTGAAGCTTGGCCAAGACCATGAATATTATGGCATCGCTTACAAACGGTATCGCAGGGAACTGCTCAAGAGTCACTATGAGACCGTTCTGACAGTGCTGGTCGTGGCTCTGGCGGCATTCGTTGTTTTCCGCATATTCCTGCGGAAGATCCAACAGAGAAGGGGGGATCTGCATGCAGCGGGTCAAGCGGACAATGCTGTTTGATTGGACCTATTGGAAGGTGCGTGCAGCGGCTTTCGTCGTCAGATGGGACGATGTCAAGCTCGCCTTCAGCATCATGTTCCGGCCGTTCCGCGGATTCTCGGATATGAAGTTTGAAGATCGCGGCCGTGTGAATATGGGCGTGTACATCATGCTGTTGTTCGTCCTGATCATGATCATGCAGAAGCAGTTCACCGGCTTTATCGTCAACTATTATGATCCTTATGAATTCAACAGCTTCGATGAGCTTATCTATGTGCTGGTTCCATTCTTTACGTTCTGCGTATCGAATTGGGCGTTAACGACCTTGATGGACGGAGAAGGCACGTTCCGCGAGATCATCATGTCGACCGGCTACGCGATGATGCCGATGGCGGTCATGTACCTGATCGCGATGCTCGTGAGCAATGTGGTCTCTTGGGACGAGGTGGAGTATTATTACCTGCTCATGTCGATAGGCAGCGTATGGTTCCTCTTCCTGCTGTTCGTAGGCAACATGACCATCCATCAATATACGGTTGCCAAGACGATCGTTATGCTCGGGCTGACGCTTGTCGCCATGTTCTTCCTGTTCTTTCTGGCGCTTCTCTTCTTCAGCCTGGTGCAACAGATGATCGCATTCGCCAACACGATCTATCAGGAAATTGTATTCAGGGTGTAGAGGGAGGGGTTCCATGCGAGTCTTGACAAAACGGATATGGTTATGGATCTTGCTGATCGCCGTTATCTGGTTGGCCATCTATCTCGTCAGGGTCAACAGCACCGCTGGTTCCGCAGCCCTCCCTGATCTCAAGGTTCTGGATGTGGCGGCAGATGATGGAGGATGGAGCACAACCAGAGGCAGCGCCACACCGGATGTTCCCGGCATGCGTTTCGTTGGGGAGAATGAATACCTGGCGTTGTTCATCAGCGACCAGACGACGGAGATCGCGATCGCAGACAAGCGGACGAGGGCCATCTGGTATTCCAACCCGCCCGGCAGGAACGAAGATGTGATAGCGACGGCCTATGAGAAAGAAACGATGAGCTCGCAGATTTATTTCTCCTTCATCGATTCACTCAGGCAGACGAGAACGTTCTACAATTACCAACATGCCATCAAGAACGGGCAGTTTGCGATCGAAGACATCCCGAACGGCATACGCATCGTCTACACCATCGGCGACATGTCGCGCGGCATCGAGTCGCTGCCGCAGAAGATCAGCCAGGAAAGGTTCCAATCCCTCGTGCTGGATCGCTTGCCAGAGAGCGAAGCGAACTATGTCAAACGGAGATGGAGGTTAAACGAAGAGACAGGCGTCTATGAGCGGGTCGATTCGGCGCTGAATTCGCAGCTCACGCTGAATCGGGTGCTTGAGGCCTTCGATGCCGCAGGGTATACGCCGGAGAACCTGAATGAGGACAATATCGAGAATGGCTTGCCGGAAGCGGAGATCAACCGTCCGATCTTCGTGATTCCGCTGGAGTACCGGCTGGACGGCGAGACGCTCGTCACCTCCATCCCGGCTTGGGAGATCCGGGAACCTGACGGTGTGCGCATCCGTGAATTGACGCTTCTACCGTACTTCGGCGCGGCTGGGCAGGATCAGGAAGGGTACATGCTGGTGCCTGACGGTTCCGGCAGCATCATCCGCCTGAACAACGGGAAGACGGCGGGCGAGCAGTACGCCCAGCGCGTATATGGCAGAGATGAAGCGAAGGAAGTGCTGGAGCGCGTACAGGTCAGCGAGACCGCGCGGCTGCCGGTCTTCGGCATGCGCCAGGGAGATCGCGCGATGTTCGCGATCATCGAAGGCGGCGATGCCTTGTCAACGATCATCGCTGACATAAGCGGTAAGCAGAACACGTACAACACGGTATTCAGCCGCTTCATCGTGCGGGACTATGAGGAGCTTGAAGTGGTTGGACAGAATAACTCGACGTTTACGGTACCGATCGAACAGCCACGGCGTTATGAGGGGACGATGGCGGTCCGGTATGCGTTCCTCTATGGCGACGAAGCGTCGTACGCCGGCATGGCAGGTTACTACCGCCAATACTTGATCGATCGGTATGGCATCGAATCGAAGGATGAAGCGCGAGATCTCCCTTTCTATCTTGATCTGGTTGGCGCGATCAACAAGCAGCAATTCTTCCTCGGCATCCCTTATCAAGGGACGGAGACGCTCACCACCTTCGAGCAGGCGAGTGAGATTGCCAGCAAGTTTGCTGAACAGGGGATAGGCGAGATGCGTGTTCGCTTGCAGGGCTGGTTCAATGAAGGCGTGAATCACAAGAACACGTCGCGTCTCAGCGTGGACAGCAAGCTCGGTGGATCTTCAGGGCTGAAGAAGCTCGCCAGGAACCTGGAGGAGCAGGGGATCGAGCTGTACCCGGACGTCGCCTTCATGCATATCTACCAGAAGTCGTCCGGTTTCATCGCCGCCAGAGACACGGCGAGATTCATCAACCGGAAGCCGGCGAAGGAATATCCGGTCTTCCTGCCGAACTGGCGAAACAATCTTGACTACGATCCCTACTATATCGTGTCGTCACCGCGGCTCCCGACCTATGTGGAACCGTTCCTCAGCCGATTCGGCAAGCTTGGGCTGGATGGCCTCTCACTGCGCGATCTGGCCAGCCTGGTGAATTCCGACAACCGTGCCAGTCGTCCGGTCAATCGCCAGGAGTCGCTGGAGATCGTGCGGGATCAGCTAGCGAAGGTAGCGGAGCAAGTGGACAGAGTGATGGCGGGCAGTCCGAACGCCTACGCGCTTCCATTCATCACCGATATCTTCGATATGCCACTTGGGTGCAGCCAGTTCAACATCACCGATGCATGCGTGCCGTTCTACCAGATGGTGGTGCATGGGCTGATTCCCTATACGGGCAGCAGCGTGAATCTGAATCCGGAACAGGACTACCAACTCAATCTGTTGCGCCATCTGGAATACGGCGCAGGTCTCCATTTCACACTCGCCTATGCATCTTCTTCGAAGGTGAAGGAGACGCAGTTCGATTATCTGTTCTCCACGCATTATACGGATTGGATGGATTATGCCGTCAGCATGTATCAGGAGCTGAATGACGTGTTGAAGCTGGTGCGCGGCGTCCGCATGATCGATCATCAGGAACTGGCGACAGGCGTGTATGAAACCTCCTATGAGAATGGCGTATCGGTCATCGTCAATTACAATCCGTATGGGGTGGAAGTGGACGGTGCCAGGGTGGCAGGCATGAACTATATCGTGAAGGGAGCGGAGAACGGTGCGTAAGCGGAGAACGCTCAGTCTGATGCAGAAAAGAAACTACAAAGGGATCGTGTTTATCTTGCCATGGCTGCTCGGTTTCCTGTTCTTCTTCACGGTGCCGATGATCGAGTCGATCCGTTTCTCCTTCCATGAACTGACGGCCACCAGCAACGAGGGGTATTCGCTCAGGTTTATTGGGTTAGACAACTTCCGGCATGCGCTGCTCGTTCATGCGTCGTTTAACCGGACCCTCACCGAATCGATCCTGAACATGGTCATCAATGTGCCGCTGATCCTGTTCTTCAGCATGTTCGCGGCCACTCTGCTCAACCAGTCGTTCCACGGCAGGACGCTTGCCCGCGCGATATTCTTCCTGCCAGTCATCATCGCTACAGGCGCCATCTCGGCGGCGGAAGTGAGCAACTCACTCAACGCGATGGTAGCGGGTGCGACTGAAGAGGGCGGTGCTTTCGAGAGCATTGGCATCTTGCGCAGCATCGAATTGGAGCGAATCCTCGTGGAGGCAGGGGTCAGTGATACGATCATCGGTTATCTGACCGGTGCGGTGAACCGCATCTTCGAGATCGTCACCAATTCCGGCGTGCAGATTCTGATCTTCCTGGCTGGTCTGCAATCCGTCCCCCGTACGATGTATGAAGTGGCGAAGATCGAAGGGGCAACCAGCTATGAAGCGTTCTGGAAGATTACGTTTCCGATGATCAGCCCGCTCATCCTGACGAACATCATCTATACGATCATCGATTCATTCACGGATAATCCGCTTACCGAGCTGCTTATGACGACCGCATTCTCGCAACTCAACTTCGGCCTGTCCGCAGCCATGGCCTGGATGTATACGGCAGTAATCGGCATTATCCTGATCATCGTTGGGGTCTTGGTATCGAGGAAAGTCTTCTACAACAACTAACCACGAAAGGGAGTGCGAACTATGGTTAGTGAAGCGAGCAGCATCTCAAGAGACGGGAGCAACATCGCAAGCGAAGCCGACCGCATCGCGCAATATGAGGCACATATTAGGCAGCAGGACTTGATCTTCGTGGACAGGGTGAAGCGCTTCTTGTGGATCATCGTCCGGGCGTGTCTCGTCATCGGGATCAGCTTTATCATCCTGTATCCGATCCTGATGAAGATCTCGTCGGCATTGAAGGATTGGGACGATCTGTACAATCCGATGGTCGTCTGGCTTCCGGAGCACGTGACGATGGAAAACTTCAGGATGGCGTACAAGGTGTTGAATTACGTGCCCACCCTGACGAACAGCTTCCTCCTGTCAGCGGTCACGATGGTGACGACGGTCCTGTCTTGCGCGCTGGCAGGGTACGGTTTCGCCCGGTTCAATTTCAAGGGCAACAACCTGCTGTTCGCCCTGGTGATCCTGACGATCCTCGTGCCGACGCAGACGCTGATGGTTCCATTATATATGCATTTCCGCTACTTTGATCCGCTGGGTCTCATCAGCCTGTTTAACGGCGGCAAATCGCTCAACCTGGTCAATACGTACGCGCCGACGATCATGTTGTCGTTAACGGCGAACGGACTCAAAGCCGGCCTGTTCGTGTACATCTTCAGACAGTTCTTCCGAGGATTGCCGAAGGAAGTGGAGGAAGCCGCGATCATCGATGGAGCGGGCGTTTACCAAACGTTCTTCAGGGTGATGCTGCCCAACGCGGTTCCGGCGATCGTGACGGTGATGCTCTTCTCCTTCGTATGGCAGTTCAATGATGTGTTCTACTCCAGCATGTTCATGAGCCAGTCGAAGCTCATTTCCCTGGCGCTGTCAACGATCGGCGGCAGTACGGCCAAGATCGTCAATGACCAGCTCGGCCAACAGGAAGGGGCGGTCGTCGATCCGGCGATTATCCAGACCGTTGTTGATGCAGGCATCCTGCTGGCAATCGTGCCGCTAATCATCCTGTATGTCTTCGTGCAGCGCTGGTTTGTCGAAAGCGTGGAACGCACCGGAATCGTCGGTTGATAAGAATCAATGCCTAACTGACCTCCTTCTGGCTGTACCGTATCGGATCAAACAGAAAGTTGCCGCATTGTCCCTATTGTTTGATTGATTATGCTTGCAATATTTCCGTTTTGGCAACTTTTTGTTATGATGAAAAAGTCGGCTAGTTTTTATCGAAGGATGGATGATGGACATGAGAGGGAAAGTGACCATACAGGAAATCGCCGATATGGCAGGCGTGTCGAAGTTTGCGGTATCACGCGCGCTGTCCGGAAAGAGCGGGGTCAGTGAGCAAACGAGAGAGATGATTCTGAGAGTTGCAGGACAACTTGGTTATTTTAAGAATCAGGCGCCCAAGCGGTTCGATGGGGAACTCCGTGATGCGGAGGATCGGAAGTGGACCGGCACGATCGTCATCCTGTTTCCCAACATTCGCTACCAGAATCGGGAATCGAGCTACTGGGGACCAGTGTTCGACGGGGTAACAGCCCGTTTGAGCCAGAAGGGGCTTAACGTTGTGACGCTGACCGAGCCATCGGGCGATCATATGTTCAATTTCCTGAAGCCGGAAGCGATTCGCGGCATCATCACCATCGGCAGTATCTCAACGCAGGTATTGCTGGACATCGGCCAACTGGAGATTCCGGTTGTCATGGTCGATCACAGCGATCCCGCGTACCAATGCGATACAGTCTTCGCCGACAATTTCGAATGCATGCGAGAGCTGACGACGAAGCTTGTCAGCAAGGGCTACCGGAGCTTCCAGTTTGTCGGCAATATCTCTGACGCGCCGAGCTTCTACGAGCGCTGGTTGGCCTTCCGCTCGACGCTCGAGAATTGTCAGATCGAGCACAAGCAGAATCCTCTTCTGATCGGTCCGGAAGCGGATGAACCGTTCAGGCTGTTCAAATATTGGCCGTTCGGCGAGCTGCCCGAGGTGTTCGTGTGCGTCAACGACGTCATCGCGAACTTCCTGATCGAGGAGCTGGCCAAGCGGGATATCCGGGTACCGGAGGATTGTGCGGTCACCGGGTTCGACAAAACGCACAGCGACAGTCCGATCCTGGCCACTGTGGATGTGAACAAGGAACTGCTCGGCATGCGGGCGGTCGATCAGTTGTTATGGCGAATCGTCAACCCAGATTCGGCCAGCGAGAAGAAGCTCATCCGCGGCGACGTCGTCATCCGCGATGCGTTCGGCAGTGCCGTGCGCGAGCATGTGCGGACAGGCGACGGGAGATCGTGATGGCTCCACGTAAGCGCGGTTGATGTTGGTATCTGTCGAGTTATGTTGAGGTTTGGATCATGATGAGAACGTCTGGCATCGAAGGATGCCAGACGTTTTTTGTTTGTTAAAGAGAAAACAGGGGTTATGAGCCGGCATGATTGGAAAAATGTACGGTTATCTTCTTGATCTATTTAAGCAAACAAAAGATAACAAAATTATTATAATAACAAAACATTGATTGACTAATAGTAGGTCGAGTGTTATGATGGCCTTGACAGGGGGGATGAGTCGTGTGAAGGGAAAACTGTCCATCATCCTGGCAGTCATGTTGCTGGTCATCACCGGTTCCCTCATGGCTGTGAAGTTGGCTGGAGATCGTGAAGGCGAGAGGGTGGTTAAGGGGTTGGCAGATGAATCTGCAGAGATGACTCTGATCAATCAAACGGAAGACATCCCGAATGCTGCGGCACCGTCGATCAAGTCGGTGAATGCGAATACGAACACGGTTGGGCTCTATGAAAAGTTTGAACTTCATCTTGAGCTGAATGCTGATTATGACAATCCCTATAATCCCGACGAAGTGGATCTGTCGATGGAGCTTGTGTCGCCGGGAGGCAAACTGTGGCGGGTGAACGGATTCTTCGATGCAACCGGATATGGCTGGAAGATTCGATTCTCGCCGGATGAAGTCGGCTTGTGGAGTTACCGGGTCAACGTGACGGACCGGAGCGGGCTGTCAGCCGGTGCGGATGGTTCGTTCGAGGCAGTGGAGTCTGGCCGACATGGTTGGATCGTGTTGTCCGAGGAGAACCCCAGGTATCTGGAATACAAGGATGGCTCTTCGTTCTACGGCGTAAGCATCGCCTATCCGTGGGGGATTCTCAATATGAATCTCGACAAAATTGCTGCGCACGGCGGCAACCTCATCACCTATTGGAACGGCAATTATGACAACACCGGCAACGGCGGCGGCAAACAACAGCTAGAGCCAGTCTGGGTAGGCATCGGCCGGATCGACCCGCTCAAGGCGAAACGGATCGATGACTTGCTGGAAGCGTTTGAGGAGCGCGGGCTGCTGATGAACTTCGTCATCTGGCCGCATGACTCGCTGACCCATCATCTGAGCGGCTGGCCGTCCACCTGGGAGCACAATGCGTACTCGCTGCTCGGCGAGGCGAAAGATTTCTATATGGATGAGGAAATGTGGACCTATCAGGAGCGGCTCTACCGCTATATCATCGCCCGCTGGGGACACAGCCATGCGCTTGGCATCTGGGATATCATCTGCGAGATCAACGGCACCGATGGTTGGGCGTTCGGCAGTCATGATGCAGCCAATGCCTGGGTGGAGAAGGTGCATCGGTTCTTCAAAGAGCATGATCCGTACGGCCACCCGACCAAGGGATCGATGGCCGGCAATCGCCAGGACTACTGGGATGCTGGCTACAGGACGCTCGACATCGCCGACCGGGAGAACTACTATGATCTGCATTATACCGCATATGCGGAGGATATCCGGCAGCGGTGGGAAGCTTACGAGAAGCCGCTGTTTATCGGGGAAACGGGCAATATCACGGATGTTCAGACCTATCATCAGGCGATCTGGGTTTCGCTTGTGAACGGGCTCGCCGCGACGCCGTTCTGGTGGGAGTTCAGCCTGGTGAACGATGAGATGTTCGAGCGGATGAAGCACTTCGCTTCGTTCGTCCAGAGGATCGACTTCCGCGAGAAGCGAGAACCCGTCTATCGCTCGGCGCCAGAACCGGAAGAGGCACAGGTATGGGCGATGCGCGGAGATGCCGTGTCATTCGGTTGGTTGCTTGCGGAGACGGGCGGGTCCGGCGGCAAGACGGTGGAACTGCCGGAGTGGCCGGACGGGGTGTATGAGGTGGATTGGTATGATCCGCATACCGGCGAGTCACCGGGTACAGCAACGATCACGGCGAGCGGCGGCGTATTGGTGCTGAACACTCCTGAAAGCGCATCCCCGGATCTGGCGTTTATGATCAGATCACGAGAAGGACGATGAAGAAGTGATCAGACTTTCATGGAGACGTATTGGAGGAATGTATGGTTGAAGCGAAGATCAGACTGACGGACAATTGGACGTTCAGGGCTTGTGGGGAACAGGAATGGATGCCGGCGACCGTGCCTGGCTGTGTCCATACGGATCTGCTGCGCAACGGCAGAATACCGGACCCGTTCTACGGGACGAACGAACGGGACCTGCCATGGATCGACAAGCAGGACTGGGAATACCGGACGGAGTTCGAAGTGCCGGAAGCGATGCTTCAGGCGCCCCATCTTATCCTGGTGTTTGCCGGATTGGACACCTACGCCGATGTGGAGCTTAATGGCCAGCCTATCCTGGCAGCGGACAATATGTTCCGTACATGGAAGGTGGATGTCAAGCAGTGGCTGGAACCGAAGGGGAATCAGCTTACGGTTCGCCTGCGTTCCCCGGTGAAGGAGGACTTGCCGAAGCTGGAACGGCTGGGCTACGCATTGCCGGCGACGAATGACCAGTCTGAGGCCGGCGGGCTCGGTGACAAGAAGATCAGCATCTTCGCGCGGAAGGCGCCGTACCATTATGGCTGGGACTGGGGGCCGCGTCTTGTCACGAGCGGCATCTGGCGAGATGTCTGGCTCGAAGCGCATGACGTGTGCTACATCGATGATCTGTTTATCCAGCAGGTTGAGGTGGGGGCCGATCTGGCGCGTCTCAAGGGGATTGCGGAAGTTGTCTGCGCGGAACCGTGGTCAGGCGTACTGCGAATCCGGGCGGACGACCATCAATGGGAGACACTTCTCAGCCTGGATGCGGGCAGACATACGGTGGCTCTGGACATGGAGATCGCTAAGCCCAGACTGTGGTGGTGCCGTGGGCTCGGCGAGCAGCATATGTACACCTTTCAGGCCGAACTTCTCCGGGAGAATAAGCGTGTGGCGGAGCGGTTGGCCAGGACCGGGCTTCGATCCATACGTTTGGTGCAGGAGCAGGATGTGGCAGGGAGGACGTTTTATTTTGAACTGAATGGGATACCCATATTTGCCAAAGGCGCGAATCATATCCCGAACGACAGCTTCTTGACGGAGATCACCTATGAGCGATACCGGCATGAGATTGCTTCGGCAGCTCTGGCGAATATGAACATGTTGCGCGTGTGGGGCGGAGGCATCTACGAGGACGACATGTTCTACGACCTGTGTGACGAATACGGCATCCTCGTCTGGCAGGACTTCATGTTCGCCTGCAGCATGTATCCAGGCGATGAAGCGTTCCTGCGCAGCGTAAGGCTGGAAGCGGAGGATAATGTGAAGCGTCTGCGCAACCACCCGTGCATCGCGCTCTGGTGCGGCAACAACGAGATCGATACAGCCTGGTCGCATTACAATGAACATGCGGGATGGGGCTGGAAGAAGGCGTTCGAACCGGAGATACGCGACAAGTTATGGCGGGATTACGAGGAACTGTTCCACCGGTTGTTGCCGGAAGTGGTGAACCGTCTGGCACCGGGAATGGCATATTGGCCGTCATCGCCCTTGTGCGAATGGACAGGGGACATCCGCCAGCACGCGACGAATCGCTCCACTTCCGGAGACATTCATTATTGGGGCGTCTGGCATAATGTGGAGCCCTTCGACCAGTACAACGTAAATATCGGCCGTTTCGTCAGCGAATACGGGTTCCAGTCGTTCCCGGAATACCGGACTGTACTGCAATATGCGGAGCCGTCCGACCTGGCGATCGATTCGGACGTCATGCTGGCTCACCAGCGGAACAATCAGGGCAATCAGTTAATCGCCCAGTATATGAAGATGTATCTGCCCGAGCCGCGTGATTTTGCGTCCTTCCTCTATATGAGCCAACTGCTCCAGGCGGAAGCGATGAAGACGGCGATCGAGGCGCACCGCCGTAAGATGCCGTATTGCATGGGCTCGCTATACTGGCAGATCAATGACTGCTGGCCGGCCATCTCGTGGTCCAGCATCGATTACTACGGGAGATGGAAAGCGATCCACTACTTTGCGAAGCGCAGTTTCCGCGATCTGCTCGTGTCGATCGACGGATCGCAAAGCGGGCAAGTGGATGTGTATGTCGTATCGGATGAGGGGGAAGCGGCGAGCGGAACCTTGCAGATCCGGCTGTACGATGCGCTGGGGACGCTGCTGCGGCAGACGGAGCAGTCGATCCTCGTTCCGGCACGCACGGCAGTGAAGGCAGCGACGTTTCGCACGGCGGAACTGCTAGGCGAACATGACCCTGCCGTTGTTGTCCTGCAGGCGGCATTCATCCGCCGGAATGGCGAGGAGACGGTCAGCGAAGGGCATTACTTCGTGCCGATGGGCAAGCTGAAGCTGACGGCGCCGAGCATTCGGGTGCGACGGCTCGAAGAGGATGGGGGTGTGCGGTTCATGCTGGAGACGGATGTCCTGGCGAAAGCAGTCTGGCTGCAGGCGGAGGCGGAAGGCATCTTCTCCGACAATTTCTTCGACCTTATCCCCGGCCAGCCGCGTACGGTGGAGTTTCACGCGCGCAGCGAGGGGCAGTCGCCGTTCGTACCGGCTGACCCGGGGGCGGTCACCGTCCGGTCGCTGGTTGATTTTGCGAAACCGCGGGAGTAAGTGAGGGCGACTTGTTGGCTGCTGTGTTGCCTGGGCGACCGCTGGGAGCTGTGGGCCGATAGAATCTCGTCTCATATCATGTTGTAAGGACCGACTTCCGTTTGGAAGTTCGGTCCTTTGATTTTAGGCGGTGTCTGGCGATAACACGTAGTAACAGAAATGTAAATTTGAGATCGTTTAATTCATGTTTAGGGTTTGGAAGATCCGAGACTCTAAGATAGAGAGCAATTATCACAGAACCTCGTGAGGTTAGAAGTTAATTTTGATGGCAGATAGAAGGTTATGTAAGCCTAAGTGAGAGGCGCAGAAAGTATGGGACTTAAGATGCTCAGAAAGAAGCATGCGTACGAAGCTGGCAGAGATCGAGCGGACGAAGGGGCCTGAGTTCGACTGGGCAGAGGCATATTAACGTATCGGGGGGGGCCGTGATGTTCGAAGCGGCGAGTGGAAACTGCAGATGGACAAGAAGGGCAACTTCCTCACCGGACGGCGTCGGGCAGATGGCAGTTATGCCTGGATGATTCCGGCCTACCTTCCACCGATTCTGTTGGATATGAAGTGGCATGAGACGGAGAGAGGACGTATAGCGTGAAATGTACGACGAACCCGGAACCATGTACGGTTCATGTACGGTTCCGGGTTGTCTACGGCACGCAGTTGCGCGCTTAATCCTGTTCGACAGCAGGCAGCTTCTGCTCATCGTCCATCTCTTCAAACTCTTCTTTCGGAAGACGAATCCACTTCTTGAAATATCCTTGATCATAGAGCGCCTTGATCAAGACAGTAAGGATCGGTGACAGGATTAAACCTGCCACGCCGAAGATCGAAGTTGAGAGTACCATCAGGGCGAGCATGGTGAAGGCAGAAACACCGAGTGAGTTCCCCATGATTCGCGGTTCGAGAATCTGGCGCAGCGCCAATATCCCGACGAGGATGACGCTCAGCCATACCGCCAGCCACATATCGCCGACGATGAACAGGTAGATGATCCATGGGATGAACAAGACGGATACGCCAAGCAGCGGCAGGATGTCCAGTAAGGCAGCCAGCAGCGAGATGGCGAGCGCATTGTCCACTCCAAGGATGAGCAATGAGACGAAGATGATCACAAATGTGATACTGATCAGCTTAAGCAGTGCCTTGATATAATTGACGATGCCTTTGAGCACGTTATCTCTCAGGAAGTGGTAAGCCTTCTTGAAGGTTTTCGGCGTTTTCTCCTGGGCGATGCGGCTCCAATTGTTCGCTTCGAGGCTCAAGAAGAAGGCAAGGATAAATGCAATTGCAAAATTGACGATAAAGTTGGAGAATGATCCGATCGCGCCAATCAGACTGCGGAGTGCCTTCTGCGCGATGTCGGCTGCATATTGCGACAGATTTGAGGCGTATTCCTGTAGCTGGGCGGTAACATTGGCCGGAAGTGCGTCCCATTCGGTGCGCAAGAACTTGAGAAGGTTAGAGACATGGTACTCAAAGACGTTCGCATAGGAAGGCAGCATCTCGACCAGCCGGTTGGTTTGGGTGACAAACAGCAATCCCAATCCAGTTAGTAACGCTAAGACAATTCCTGAATAAAATAATACAGATATCGAAGTTGCGAACAGCTTGCTCATTCCCCGTTTGTGCAGGAATCTTGCCAGGGGCTCGATGATGACGAAGATCACGAGCGCTAGAAGGATCGGTGCGGCCAGGTTATACAGCCAACTGAAAAACCACATGATCAGATATACGGTCAGTACGATGATCCCGATATCCAACGCAGTCCGCCAATACTTCCGATAAAAATCGAGCATGGATTGCCTCCTTGTTCTTAAAATGATGGAACGAGTATATACATAATAAGAAGTATAACCGAAATGCAGGGCGATTGAAATTCATCGGGAATGGACACTTGAAATGGTTTTGGTGTAGTATATATAGTAATAACAAATCGTAAGTGACTGTCGAGATTGGAGGGGAGCCTATGTATCGACTCGGACAGAAAGTGTATTTCGTTGCAGATCAATTTGAACAAAACTTGCCGATTGGTGAGTACGGATATATCATCGCTTATGACCGCAATGCCGACAATGCTTTCGATTACGTCGTGAGAATACCGAAGTTGGGCAAGCACGTGTACGTGCCTGCTTCCGATATCGAGCTTGAAGAAGTCCTGCTGAAGAATGAGGCGGACCGGATCGAGCGTGAGATGCTGATCGATTATGCGCTCGCCACTCGCAACGAGGAGCTCTTCAGACGCATCATGAACGGCGGCGAGGAACCCGCTGATTCGAAGTCCAAGGAAGTTCAGTCACGCGAAGATTTCATCAAGCAAGTGAACCTGCGTGCCTGGATCTGATGCGTCAACCCTGTCACCACCTTGCAGTCTATTAACATGTATAGCACAGATAGAACCGTTTTCACCGAGTCGTTAAGGACAACGTGCGAGAACGGTTTTTCTTGTTTATGGAGGTTTGCGGCTTATGAAGCGGAAGGTTTATGGGTTGCTCATGCCTTTATTGCTGCTCGTCTCATTGTCTGCATGCCGATCAGACGCTTCTGACCAGTACAGTTCACAGGAACCAGCGGCACAGCGAACGGAAGATCAGCGAATGATCGAGGCTCTGCAATCGGAAATCAAGAAGTTAACTCAAGAGTTGGAGCAAGCGAGGGCTCGATACGAGAGTGAGCGTGAGTCGCTCGCCGCCCAGCTCGAGAAGGAACGGATGAGGCTGGATGCGATCAACGAGCGGTTGCGCGAGCTGACGATGCTGGAGAACGTCGCATTCGATGTGCTGGCGGATGATGTTTACGGGAAGCGGGATGAGTCCGTTGTAATGGCGAGCGGGTTTCCAGAGGAGAAACAGGAATATGTCCTGCTGAAGGCTGCTGTGGAATTCTCAGACTACTCCGGCAAGCTGGTGTCGATCTGGAAGGATCGCGAGAAGGCTGAAGCATATATCACTGGCAATTACGATGCCGAGGAGACACATGCCGGGTGGACTGATTTGGATGCACGCATCGGATGGATCGACAATCGTTCGGACAAGCCGGTGTTATACATGCAATTGGGGCGGGATGATTATCAACCGATTGACTTCGGCAAATACCGGATCGAACATGCTGCAGCGCATGTGGGTAAGTGAACAGACACGCTTCCCGATTGAGACGAAACCACGAGTAGGATAAGATAGGATTGGGACAGCCTATCAGGTCCAAATCAACATTCATATGAAGCAGAAAGGGAGATCGCAATGAACGACATCCAATCGTATATCTCGGGCTGGCTTAGCCATCGCAAGGCACTTCAGCAACTGGTGGAACTGTTCACCGATGAACATCTGTCGTACAAGCCTTGGGAGAAGGCGATGACCTTGTCGGAGCTGGTTCTGCATATCGTGGGATCGACCCATATGTTCTCCGAGATCGTCAAGGAAGGTGAGCACAAGCCGGCAGAACAGGTCAAGAGCGTGGCTTCGTCCAGCGAACTGAAGTCGGTCGTCAAGCAACTGACCGGTGCGACTCTGGCTAATCTCGAATCGTTGACCGCCGCTGAACTGGGGCGGGAAGTGGCGTTTGCCTCGATGAAGATGCCTGGTCGAGCGCTTCTCGAGATGGCCAAGGAGCATGAGATCCATCACAAAGGTCAAGTCTTTACATACGCCCGCTTGCTTGGCTTGGACAACCTGCCATTCTTCATCAGCCGATAATCGAGCTGCGGGACGGATCTAAAGGATTGAAACACTCGTCGCAGGGCGGGGTTTCAATCCTTTTTGCTTGGTATTCGTAGGCCGGGCGTGGGAGTAACGGAACGTAGAAGCTTGACGATACGCTGTCTACTGTTGAACCAATGTGGGGCAGTGGATTGTGAGGCGTAACGGAACGTAGATCCGCTATTTTGGGCAAAACGCGCGTATATGGGTTGGTAACGGAACGTGGTTCCGCTATTTCGTCGTTTTGGGCATGAAATCCTGTGAGTAAGGCTGAATAGCGGATCGTCGTTCCGTTCGTATCGTTCAAACCGGTGAAAATCGCGAAATAACGCACTCACGTTCCGTTACGATACGTCATCTGTTGCAGAACCGGTGCGGGCAGCGTGGTGTGGGGAGCAACGGAACGTAGAAGCATTACGGACACGGCACCTGTTGCTGAACCGATGCGGGAAGTGGATTGTGAGGCGTAACGGAACGTAGAAGCATTACGGAAACGGCGTCTGTTTCTGAACCGATGCGGGAAGTGTAGCGTGGGAGTAACGGACTGTCCATTCTTATATAGCGCGGCGCTGGACAACTCCGTACTATTTTCTTGTCTATAATTGAGTTGGTATGTTCAGTAAGCTATAATAATTAGAATGTAGATGGGATGAATGTCAGGAGGGTATAGCCATGAGTATCTCGATCCAGGATGTTGAACACGTGGCCAAGCTGGCCAGGCTGGAGCTGCGGCAAGAGGAGAAGGAAACATTCACCGAGCAGCTAAACGCCATTCTGAAGTATATGGACAAATTAAATGAACTCGATACGAGCAACGTACAGCCGACGAGCCACGTGCTCCCGCTGGTGAACGTGATGCGTGAGGACGAGCCTCGCGAATCGCTGCCGATCGAGAAAGTGATGCTGAACGCGCCGGATGAGGAAGACGGACAATTCAGAGTTCCGGCCGTCATCGAATAGCGGAAGGAGGAGCGAACGTGTCTTTATTTGATTTGAATTTACAGGATATACATAACCGCTTAACGAACAAGGAGCTGTCCGTCTCGGAACTCGTGGACGCTTCCTTGGCGCGCATTCAGGCAGTGGATGGCAAGGTAGGCGCTTTCCTGCGCGTCGATGAAGAGGGGGCTCGCGCTGCTGCGAAACGCCTGGATGATAAGCTCGCAAGCGGCGAAGAGCGAGGGCTGTTGTTCGGGTTGCCTGCGGGCATCAAGGATAACATCGTCACAGAGGGATTGATCACCACCTGCGCCAGCAAACTTCTGGCGAACTATGTGCCGATCTATGATGCGACGGTCATGCAGAAGCTGAAGGCAGCAGATACGGTTACGATCGGCAAACTGAACATGGACGAGTTCGCGATGGGCGGTTCCAACGAGAATTCCGCCTATCAGTTGACGCGCAACCCATGGAACACGGAGCATGTGCCGGGAGGTTCCAGCGGTGGTTCGGCGGCGGCTGTTGCCGCAGGAGAGGTTTACTTCGCGCTCGGTTCCGACACGGGCGGCTCGATTCGCCAGCCGGCTGCGTATTGCGGCGTCGTTGGCTTGAAGCCAACCTACGGCCTCGTGTCCCGCTATGGCCTGGTCGCCTTCGCATCGTCGCTTGACCAGATCGGGCCGCTGACCAAGAACGTCGAAGACGCCGCGTACGTCCTTCAGGGCATCGCGGGTTATGACCGGTTCGATTCGACGTCTGCGAATGTCCAGATCCCGGATTACGTCAGCGCTCTGACCGGCGATGTCAAGGGCTTGAAGATCGGCGTGCCGAAGGAATACATGGGCGAAGGCATCGACCCGGCGGTCAAGGAGGCGGTGCTGAACGCGCTGAAGACATTTGAATCGCTCGGCGCCACCTGGGAAGAGATCTCCATGCCGCATACGGAATATGCGATCGCCGCTTACTATATCATCGCTTCGTCGGAAGCATCTTCGAATCTGGCGAGATTCGACGGCATCCGGTACGGGGTGCGTTCGCAGAACGCGAGCAACCTGCTGGAAGTATTCGAGAAGTCTCGCAGCGAAGGATTCGGTCCGGAAGTGAAGCGCCGCATCATGCTGGGAACGTACGCGCTCAGCTCCGGTTATTACGATGCTTATTATCTGAAGGCGCAGAAGGTGCGTACGCTCGTGAAGCAGGATTTCGACCGGGCCTTCGAGCAATATGACGTGATCATCGGGCCGACTGCTCCGACGACGGCGTTCAAGATCGGTTCGAAGATTCACGATCCGCTGACGATGTACCTCAACGACATCTGCACGATTCCGGTCAACCTGGCTGGCGTACCGGCGATCAGCGTGCCTTGCGGCTTGGCGGATGGTCTGCCGATCGGCCTGCAGATCATCGGCAAGGCGTTCGATGAGTCCACGGTGCTGCGCGTCGCCCATGCATTCGAGAGCAGCACGGAATATCACAAACTTCGTCCGTCGCTGTAAGCGGCGTGATCCGTATAGGAGGTTCATAACATGACAGCTACGCAGAGCAAATACGAAACCGTCATCGGTCTGGAGGTCCACGTCGAGCTTCATACCAAGACGAAAATCTTTTGCGGCTGCTCGACCTCGTTCGGCGCGCCGCCCAATACCCATACCTGTCCGGTATGTCTCGGTCATCCGGGCGTGCTGCCGGTGCTGAACAGACAAGCCGTGGAGTACGCGATGAAGGCGGCGATGGCGCTCAACTGCGAGATTGCCACCGATGCCAAGTTTGACCGCAAGAATTACTTCTATCCGGACTCGCCGAAGGCGTACCAGATCTCCCAATACGATCAGCCGATCGGGCAGAATGGCTGGATCGACATCGAGGTGAACGGGGAGACGAAGCGGATCGGCATCACGCGCGTACACCTGGAGGAAGATGCGGGCAAGCTGACCCACGTAGACGGCGGTATCGCTTCTCTGGTTGACTTTAACCGCGTTGGAACGCCGTTGATCGAGATCGTCTCCGAGCCGGACATCCGTTCGCCGGAGGAAGCGCGACTCTACCTGGAGAAGCTGCGCGCGATCATGCTGTATTGTGAAGTATCCGATGTGAAGATGGAAGAAGGTTCCTTGCGCTGCGACGCGAACATCTCACTGAGGCCATACGGACAGGAGAAGTTCGGTACACGTACTGAGCTGAAGAATATGAACTCGTTCCGCAGCGTGCAGCGCGGTCTGGAGTATGAGCAGTGGCGCCAGGCAGACATCCTGGACAGCGGCGGCGAAGTCGTGCAGGAGACGCGCCGCTATGACGATGAATCCGGCAAGACCTATTCGATGCGCGGTAAAGAAGAATCGCATGACTATCGCTACTTCCCAGACCCGGACCTCGTTCGTCTGCATATCGATGATGAGTGGAAGGCTCGCGTACGTGCTTCGATTCCGGAGCTGCCGGATTCGCGCAAAGCGAGATACGTGCAGGAGTACGGATTGCCGAGCTACGACGCTGAGGTGATTACGGCTTCGAAGCAATTGGCGGATTTCTTCGAAGATAGCTTGAAATATACGAAGGATGCCAAAGCCGTCTCCAATTGGATCATGGGTGACCTGCTCGGCTATCTGAATGCGAACAATCTGGAGTTCAGCCAGGTGAAGGTAACCGGACAGGGACTCGGCGAGATGATCGGCCTGATCGAGAAAGGCACGATCAGCGGCAAGATCGCGAAGACGGTCTTCAAGGAGATGCTGGAGACAGGCAAATCTCCGCAAAGCATCGTTGAAGAGAAAGGTCTCGTTCAGATCAACGACGAAGGAGCAATCAAAGCCGTCGTTGAGAAGGTAGTCGCAAACAACCCGCAATCCGTTGCAGACTTCAAGGCCGGCAAGGAGAAAGCCATCGGCTTCCTGGTCGGTCAGGTCATGAAGGAAACGAAGGGCAAGGCGAATCCGGGGCTGGTCAACAAATTGATCGTCGATGCAATCAACAGCCTGTAAGAAGCGAAAGGCGGAGCGTGAACGATTCGTTCCGCCTTTTTGAGATGATTGCTGCCAGTCCAGTTTGCTAAGGGAAGGTGCTCGATTATGATTCAGATGGGCAGATACACAGCGGCTCTGCTATTGATTGCAACCGGGGTCGCGCTGGTGGTCGATCAGACATCGGATACCCAATATTTGCGCATGTTCTTGGATTGGTGGCCGCTTATTTTCGTCGCTCTTGGCGTCGAGGTGATTCTCCTCAGCCTCATCTATCGCAGCTCAGACAAGAGGCTGAGATTTTCCTTCGGCTCGCTGTTCAGTGCCTTGGTGATCGCGTTCATGGCCCTGGTGCTCACCGGATTCGGCGAGGGCAAGGTGAATGTAGAGAACTGGCGATTCTGGGAATACGGATACAAGCAATATGAGAGACCAGCCGAAACATACGCCATTCCCGACAACACCAGCAAGATTCGCATCACCAATACGAACGGTGATGTCATCCTGCGCACCGGGGATGCGGATGAGATGGTGATCGAATCAGTGGTTAACTATTTCAGCTTCCTCGGCGACGAGCAAGCGAATAAACTACAGTCGGAATCCAGCGTGGAAGTCAAGCAAGGAGAGACCATGGAGATCGATGTCTCCGGCAAGCGGTATCGGCAATGGTTCTGGCGGATTACGGCGCAAATCGATGTGACCATCACCGTTCCTCGTGACCGGAGTCTCGACTATGAGATTGATCTGAGTAATGGAGACGTCATCGTACAAGATCTGGAAACTAGCCGCAGGCTCACGGTACGATCGAGTAATGGAGACATCGAAGTACGGAATACAAGCGGAGAACTGGACATCCTGACGCGCAATGGCGATGTGGAGGTGTCCGGCGCGGTATCCGAACTTAGCATCAAGTCGAACAATGGAGATGTTTCGGTCAATTCCCCTGCCGTTAATGGGGACTGGGAAGTGGAAACGAATAACGGTGACATCACGTTGCGAGTTCCGGATCAGGGGGATTACCGCATCAAAGGCGAACGGAATGCGGGTGATTTCAGCACGTCGTTCTCCTGGTTAAAAAACTCCCGTGGCCGGATCGAGGGGCAGATCGGAGATGGGACATATACCATTACCGTGGAAACGAATAATGGTGATATAGATATCTCTCATTATCGGGAATAATTTGGCATTTGCCTCTTGCAACCCCAATTGATTCTGGGTAAAATGAAAAGTTGTTGAAAACTGACGAATCCCTTGGGCGATTTGGTTGACAAATTGCTTGGCGTGGTCATACAATAAGAATAATTATAAAATAATAATAATCGTAAATGTAAAGGTGGTGAAGCGTGATGTCCTCGAAAGTCGAACACGCTTTGCAGAAGTTAAAAATGACCGGTATCCGGATGACGCCACAGAGACAAGCGATCCTGACTTATCTGCTGGAATCGATGACGCATCCGAGCGCAGACGAAATTTACAGATCCCTGGAGCCGGATTTCCCGAATATGAGTGTGGCTACGGTTTACAATAACTTGAAGGTGTTTGTCGAGGCCGGACTTGTTCGGGAATTGACATATGGTGACGGAGCGAGCAGGTTCGATGCGGATATGCACGATCACTATCATGTCATCTGCGATAAATGCGGGACGATCGTTGATTACGAGTTCGATCATACACCGATCACGGATCTGGAGAAGGAAGTTGAGCAAAATACCGGTTTCGCCGTGAGAGGACATCGCATGGAGATCTACGGTACGTGCCCAGCATGCCAGGAGAAAACCTCTTCCGTTCATTAAGTGAAAATTGCCAATTCCATTGACCGGAAGATCATGTATAATGAACGTGTTGCTGTTTAGGCAACACGTTTTTGCATTTTTACGTATATGATTCATGAAGGCTGGCATATCGCCACAGATATATGGGAGAGGACGTGAAATGGTGGATCACCCTATCGGACCCAGAGTACCCGCGAAGAAGAAACCGTCCAGGGCATGGAGCTGGATGAGGTTTCTGATGGTGACGGCTGCTATGGCCTGGATTGTGTATTCTGTTTTTCTCGTGTACAAAACGTACATCGACAATAAACCAAACGAAGAGAGAATCGCCTTCGACTATGGCGGAATCGAAGTTCCGATCTACTACAAGGGCGAGTTGTTCAACATATCCGCCAGAGGCGAAGGGGAAGCGCTTCAGCTTCCGCTTCAATTCATGCAGCAATTCATCGATCCTTATCTGACGTATGAAGAATCGGAATCCGGAGGTTCGGTCATCCTGACGACGGAGGATCGGGTTATCCGTTTCAAGACGGAACAACTCACCGCTTATCTGAATGAAGAGCCGATGTCGCTCCGTTATCCGGTTGAAGTCGTGGACGATATTGTCTATATGCCAATCGAACCTTTGCGCGAATATTACGGCATCCGAATCGAGCAGGATGAGGCTACTGGCGTTGTGAATATCATGAAGCAAGGCGATGCGGTTCAGCGCGGCGTGGTTCCAGCCGTCGAAGAACGTGAAGCGCCTGCGGTCATCCGATCCGCTCCTTCGATCAAGGCGCCGATCTATGCCGATCTCCAGGATGGGGAGGAAGTGACGATCTGGGGAGAACGTGATGGCTGGTACATCGTGCAACAGGCGAGCGGGATCATGGGTTATGTGAGCAAAAGCGATCTTCAGCTCGCCGGCATCGTGCATATTCCGCAGGAAGAGCGGAAAGTTCCCAATGTTCCATTCCATAGCCTGGGCGGTAAGGTGAATCTGACGTGGGAAAATGTGACCGCATACGGCAAAACCAACACAAGTGCAATTGGCGACATGCCGGGCTTAAATGTGGTTAGCCCAACGTGGTTTCACCTAAAGAACGGCGAAGGAGATCTGGAGAATCTTGCTGACCACAACTACGTCAGATGGGCGCATGGCAGAGGCTATCAGGTGTGGGCGCTATTCAGCAACAGTTTCGATCCCGATATAACGAGCGAGGCGCTTGCGGACTACGACACCCGCATGAAAATGATCAAGCAGCTCCTGGCCTTTGCAGAGCTGTACGATCTGCAGGGCATCAATATCGACTTCGAAAACGTCTATCTCAAGGATAAGGACAAGCTAACGCAGTTCGTCAGGGAGTTGACACCGCTGGCTCATGAGCAAGGGCTCGTCATCTCGATCGACGTGACCGTGCGCGGCGGCAGCGAGATGTGGTCGCTGTTCCTTGACCGCAAAGCGCTTGGCCAGACGGTCGATTATATGATCCTGATGGGATATGACGAGCATTGGGCGACAAGCCCTGTGGCTGGCTCGGTTGCTTCGCTCGGTTGGGCAGAGAAAGGCATTAAGGATATTATGACCTATGATGAGGTTCCAGCATCCAAGATGATCTTGGGAGTGCCATTTTACACGAGGTTGTGGGCAGAGGAAGTCGTGGATGGGAAGACCAAGGTGACATCGCGAGCACTCTATATGTCCGGAGCCCAGAACATCATCAAGGAGAAAGGGCTCACTCCGGTGTTCGATGAGAAGACTGGTCAGAATTACGTCAGCTACGTTGAGAACGGAATCACCTACAAGATGTGGATCGAAGATGAGGTATCGATGCGTTCCCGCGCGGAGATCGTCAAACGTCTGGATCTGGCAGGCATCGCATCTTGGCGCAGAGGCTTTGAAACTCCGAACATATGGGGAGTGATCGAAGAAGTGCTGCAGGTGAAGCCGAACTAAGTCAAGCCATAGGCGGTGCAAGGAGGTTCTCCTGTGCCGCTTTTTTCATGCACAACTTTCCGATTATTAGGAACCTTTTCATCGCACGCATCGTTTGTATGAAATAGATGAAGCTGTTCGGTGCTTGATCCAAAAACACGAGTATGGTGATGAATCATGCTTAAGCTCGTTCGATTTCTATATGTAACGGCAATGCTATTGGTGTGGGCCGGTGGTATGCGATATGGGGGTTCCGATGTGATGGCCCGGACGAGTCAACCACCGGAAGGGGCTGTGGATTTTGCGGCCAAACAGTTTCGGCAGATTGTTGAAGAGGTGGTTTTCTCGAGTGACCCAAGTGATATGGGTTTTCACGAAGGGAAGGAATCAATCACATTCAGCGAACTTTACCCCGTATTCACGTTAAATGTTGACTTTGCTCTGGGCAGATCAGATGATGTGATATCGGCTGGGCAAGTGAAGTGGGTGGCGGTGATCTTCCAGGACGGACAGCCCGCCAATGCCATCGGAACAGAGCTAACGACAGACGGACATTATGTGTTGGCTGCGCTCGGGTATCCCCCGGAACTGACGAGAGGATTGCTAGGTCTAAAGGATGATGAGGTGCTCGTTCATGATGTTATGGCGGATGAGTATTATGTGTTTTCGCAGAGCAGCAAGTCATTCATGAAGCTGAACTTTACGAACGGGGCGCTCGGTTTCAGCAACCCGCACAGTAAGGAGCAGCTTCAGAGGATGCTGATGGAACGATATATGAATGCGTACGGTTCCATTGGTGATGGGAAGCATCGTGATGCCTCAAGTCCATCCCGTTTGTCGCATGCGATCATCATCACTGTGTTGATTATAGTCGGGGTCGTTGGGGGTTGGCTGTATCGAAAGCGTGTTGGAAGCAAGTGAGCATGAACGAAGGATTCGAGTAGGAACGAAAAAGAGGAAAAAGCCTTAGCTGAGTTCCGTCGAGCGCAATTGCCTGGCAGAACTGAACTAAGGCTTATTCATGTTGGGAAGGATTATTTGGTTTCCGTAGTGGTCTCCGCAGCAGGTTGTTGATGTTGTTCGGCGTATTTCGGATCGAAGGTAAGGATGGTATGGCAGAACATGCAGCGGTCCGTTTTGCCGATCATCTTCGTTCTTTTCCCACATTCGGGGCATTCAACTGTGATTGTATTGGTTGACATCATGCCTGCCCAGAAATATACAAACAGACTGGCGACCATTGCGATCGTACCGATCAACAGGAAGATATATGCGATGATCTTGCCGACATCTTGGCCAAAGATAACGACTGCACCGGCACCGATGATCATGAGGCCCAGGCCGCTCATGGTCAGCAGCAGCCCCCAGGTACGGAACTCGTTGATCTTGGCGGATTTAAACTTCATCGAATGTTCACTCTTTTCTATAGAAAGTATGTCGAATATGCAGGAATGTAAACCTGTGTGTAGAATTAGTAATTGTTTCATGGATCGTTATGTGTGCCAGGGGGGGCAAGAACCGTTGATCAATGCTAAGTTGCATTTAACAGAGAGATATGAACTTGATGATCGGATCGTTAGTTTACTGTCGTTCAAGAACGACAACGAGACCTATCCTCTGATGAGCGGGTTCGATATTATGCTCTTGCTCGTCATCGCTGAAGAAGATGGCGTATCCGAATCTATCTCCCATTATATAAAAGAAGATGTCCGGATACAAGAAAGACGGGTAAGCGCGAAGAGACTGGAGCAATGGCTGTTCGATGATGACCGGCGTGTGGTGATCGAATGGTTGCTCAAAGGCGAGATCTGGCTCGACAGAACCGGATACCTCGGTTCCTTACGGGACAGGCTGGTCACGTTTGATCAGGAACTGCGTGAGAGGAAACTGCTGAAAGAGTTCGCCAGATTCCTGAGGACGTACCTGCTGAGCAAGGAATACCTGAATCAGAATTACCTGCTTGATGCATACACCAATATCTTGAATGCCTTGCAGCATTGGGCGAGAATCGCGGTCATCGAATCGGGTGAACATCCGGAAGTGATCGTTTGGCAACAGGTGCATAAGATCAACCCAGGTGTGTATAAACTATATGACGAATTGACGCACAGCGATGAAACCTTGAAGCAGCGCATTCAGCTTCTGGTGCTGGCATGTGAATTCGCCATCGTTTCGAAGATGAAGGATTGTTGTGCGTTGCTGCTCAAGATCCTGGGAAGCCGCAACCAGCCATGGAGCATTGCGGAACTGCAAGAGCATCCGCAGATCAAGCCACTGGGCATCGATCTGTCCCCGGTTCTCAGGAAGTTAGTGGCCAAATCCCTGGTCAAGGAAGTCGCTGTTGCGCATGACCCGAAGGTGTCCATGATAGAAATGCAATATAGTGCATGACATCGTACTCGCTCAATTATCATGTGAGTGCTTCAATTAAATCTCAAACATGGGAATGGGTGGAAAGTCGATTTACGGCTTTTCACCTATTTTTTTTATTATTGAGCACCCAGCTAAGCACGATCTTGTAGCCGGCGAGAGTCCGGTCACTCGCGCGGGCTTGGAGCAAAACCATATGCGTTATGAGGATTATCAAACTTATTTATCTGCCGAAGAAGATCCCGAAGAAACTTCAACGAATTTACTGAAAACGCATCCAGTGGGTTTGGGAATAACAATTGAAGGTCTTACGTTCAGGTATCCAACGAACGAGACGGATACATTAAAGAACATCAATCTAACCATTAAGCCGGGAAGCAAAGTAGCATTTGTTGGGGAGAATGGCTCTGGCAAAAGTACCTTGATTAAGATGATCCTTGGATTGTATAAGCCTACCACTGGGTCAATAAAGTGGTATTTGGATAATCAAGAAATCGAGGCGAATCAAGTAGCGAAATACTGCAGAGTGGTCTTCCAAGATTACACTAGATTGCTGCGGCCTGTTCGCGAAAATGTGGCAATTGGTGATATGACCAAGTTGGATGATGACCTTGCGTTAATGAACGCGTTGGAAAGTGCTAATGCCAATGATTTTATAAAAGATCTGGACAGCCATATCGGGCCTCAATTCGGAGGCATCGATTTATCTGGAGGTCAGTGGCAGAGATTGGCTACCGGAAGAGCTTATCTAAGGGAAAGTTTATTGACGGTATTTGATGAGCCAACGGCTGCATTGGACCCTAATTCTGAAAAGAAGGCGTTTGAGATGTTCATAAATTTGGGAGGCCAACAAACATCGATCATTATTACCCACAGACTGTACATGGCGAAGTTTGTAGATGAGATTTACATGTTTAGAAATGGCGAAATCGTTGAACATGGAACTCATGAAGAGTTAATTAGAGCCAAAGGCGAATATGAAAAAATGTTCACGCAACAAGCTTCATTGTATGCAATACAAAGCGAGGTAGTGTAATGAGGAACTATTCAAATCTAGCCAACATCTTTCTTCTTTTGTTTAATATCCTTAAGAGAAGTCCAGTTGTATGCATACTGACGATTATTGTTCCTTTAATTAGCGGGATACTTACATTTTTCACCTTCTCAGCACAATCTAATTTAATTAATACGATCGTCGATTCTGCTCGTTTAAATATGAATGAGATGATACGCTTGGCTTTTGAAGGGAGGATGGCGGAATACCTTTCAAATTCACTTAAAGATGCTCCTATTCTCAGAGAGTTAAAAGTATATAGTGCATTCGACTTTTTTAAAGGTATCTGGAGTGATTTTGTATTAAAACACTATAAAAGAAGATATGGCGTTAGAAAATATGAGATCAAGGTTGGTATGATTCTTGCTATTATCCAAACTACAGCCATTTATGTCATATTGCTTTATTTATTGGATAAAATGAACGAATCCGATCAAGTTACGGTTGGAGGAATTTCAGTATTGTTTTTAGCCCTTTTGCCTATAGGCGGGCAGATTATGGCGCTTTCCTTAGTGCAATTTGTATATCGCCGGATATAAACTACATGATCTAAACCAAGTATTAAGTCTGGGAAAGAAGTTGGAAAAAGAGAAAACTGAAGAAAAGCATAAAGAAGAAGGTTTTGCTTCATCCATAACGCCGATAATCATGAAAAATGTAAGTTTTAAATATGCTACTTCAGAGCAAATGATTCTTAATCATATCAATATGAAAATCCAAAAAGGAGATAAAATTGCGATTGTAGGGGAAAACGGTGCCGGTAAGTCCACATTAATCAAATTGATCTTAGGGCAGTACAAGCCTTCTTCCGGAGAAATCCTTTGGAACGGACAGAAGGAAATGAATGGGGAAGTAGCTGTAGTATTTCAAGATTTTATTAAATTCGAATTAACTTTGCGAGAAAACATCGCGCTTGGCAATATTAAGGATTTCAATAATGATAAGAAAATGATTGAAACTTTAGAACGATGCGATCTGATGGGATTATATGAGGAATTAGGTGGATTGGATGTTGTTCTAGGACAAGTCATTGATGGCGGAAGACAATTGTCTGGAGGACAATGGCAGAAGCTTGCGATTGCCAGAGCGTTGTTTAACAATGCGGATTTTCTGGTATTTGACGAAATGACAGCGGCAATCGATCCCATTTCGGAAGTAGAGATATACAATAAGCTGATTGAAATATGTCAGGATAAAACAGCAATTTTCATATCGCATAGACTTGGATGGACCAAGAATGTGGATTGTATCTATGTGATGGAGAACGGTAGAATCGTCGAGTTCGGCAAACATCATGAACTTATGAAAAAATCGACAATATACGCCCATATGTATAACCAACAGGCTTCCTGGTATAGCTAAAAATATCAACTTTAATGAAATCATAAATCTTTGGGAAAATCGTTTTATTACTCTCTATCCAAGTACTTGACCTAATTGATTTGATCACCATTATTCTGCGGAATGCTCTGTTATGAAAAAGACATTCCATCTTTCCAAAATTGGGTGTATCAAGAGACACATCCATATTTAATCTGTCTCGCTGTCAACAAGATGGTTTATGGGTATAGACGACGCTGGATGAGTGGCAACCGCTTGTTTACATGATTGCACTTTGACCTGCTGACTGTTCACGCGTGGTGTAGCGGTTTATGGATTATCGTTAGTCAAGTGTTAGTAGATGATTTCAGCTCAAGAGATTTGCTAGCCTGAACCAGGGGGATGAACATGCATGATGTTCGCTCTTCAGGTAAAGACGATACGTCTACAATGTCCATGCCCCCAAACGCCAAGTTCACTAATCATTCGATCAAATTATGAATAAAATTAATTTCTAAGAACAATAACTTTCCGGCACAAAAGTCTTGACTTAAACCCCCTGTCTATGTTAGATTGATTTTCGCCGCTGATAGCGGCAATGATTTTCGGGGATGCGCAAGCTGGTGCTTCTGCTGGCTGCATGGTTGGGATTACCGCCGATGCGGCATGAAATGAGTACGGCTTGCCGAACTCACCACAAAATACCAGTTGCAATTATCCGCGAATCTGTGGTATATTAATAAAGTCGCCTTGAGGCACTGACGAAAGTCGAAGCTGATGAAACGGCGATGAACAACCAGCAACTTGTTCTTTGAAAACTGCAGAACGAATGAATGAAACGTCCTGATGGGTAAGACGTGGTTGGTCGTTAGTCGATCAGCGCATCTTACCAACGTCAATGAATGAACAT